>Ga0307515_10002919_pt1 | contig 36264 bp, 29 predicted proteins | sample 17_EM_MG_FD_194513 | JGI IMG/M metagenome (GOLD analysis project Ga0307515, IMG submission 194513) | Populus trichocarpa ectomycorrhiza microbial communities from riparian zone in the Pacific Northwest, United States - 17_EM | ecosystem: Host-associated > Plants > Roots > Unclassified | place... | reverse complement strand
TAGAATATTCACCTGGATACAGACAGTCATTGATGTGGAGGGTGGCATGGCACCATATGTGTGGTATTTGGTAGAGAGACCAGGTGGTGCATTCAACCTTTTTCCTTCACACAAATCAAGTCATAGATGTCACTAGATAATCTTTACATGTTCTAGCACAGCGAAATGGCTCCCAGGACTTGATATCGTATCTGGAAGTGTGCCCAACTTTTGGAACCCTCCAAGCACTTGAAAGCCAGGGGTAAGGTATACCTGGGAGTTGAGCTGGAGATGATCTATCTGGGTACCTCCAAAGGGCGGCAAAGCCGCCACCGTAACTTGTATCATATATGGACCACGAGGAGGTCACAAAAGGCTCGCTCTATCAGCAGTACGTTTCCATTGTGCTGAATGTGGTGAGTGATGCCCTGTGACTACATAATGTCACCATAATGATGAACGCAGCAATACCGAAAGGAAGGGTCAAAGGTAAACTCACTAGAGTACATCAACCTAACTACAACCCACAAACTGGAAATTAAGTTCATATCTAACAGATTTCGCGTATCTCGTTGCTGAACAGATAGCTCGGAGAGTTTATCTCTCACAAGCTTACTTCTGGAGGGGTTTATATTCAAGAACCTAGCTACGAGCTAGCAGAAATATGGGAATGGAAAAAATAATAGTCCGGGATAAAGCCGTTCTGCCCAGAAACTTCTATCTAGCTCACCCTGGATGGTGTTAACAGTAAATATTATGAAAGCATCCGATATCTAGAGCCCCAACTACTATGCAGGCATACAATCTAATTAGTGAACTCCAGCAATACAGAACTTTATCCCCGTGATTACTATTTATTAGCGTATGCATAGAACATTTAGCTTAAGACAGATAATCCATGCAAGCCTCAGTAGTGGCCAACTAAAAGCTGCTTCAGTTCCAGAAGAGATATATATGGCTTCGCTAAATTGATTCTCAGCCACTAAAACTGTCCCCAAAGCCTCTCTTTACATCATCAACACTACGCGTGCGTATAGTCAGTCACCTGGCGTGCATCTGAAACCTTTACCGCCAAACTGACAACTATACACGTGCATATCATCTCTAGATACGTTCACTTATTGTAGCTGCTTGCTAGACAGTGCTGATGCATCTAAACAGCCTGCAATGCTTAAGACTCTTCAAATAGGGATGCCATGCATTCATTGCAGATATATAATCATTGAATAAGCTCCCTTGAGGCTAGTTTTAGTTATATTCTGTGGTATCGGAATGTTCCGGTAAACTAGACATAGACATCGGCTGAAACTTATTTCGCCGTTAGGGAACGAGATATTACTGTTTCGAGTGGAATCTTCCTACCAGAAATAGCGCTCCATTGCCATCTACAATCGCTAATTCTTTGAATTGCTGGTGTTGAAGAAGGTACTGCTTTGTTTTCATCTTAGTTCACAATATTAATCGGTGAAGATGTGCCCCATATATATGCCACCTCCGCCAAATGAAAGACCTTGCCTCCAAATATTGCTAGTTTCCGGGTCATAATTGCACATAACGTGGTGTATCCGCTATCATGAGAGCAAAAATCATATCTAGCTCCCATTGACATCCCAAGACGCCCTGCACAAGGTCCAGACTTATTTAGTTTCCGTCCCGTTTATCCGACCACACCAAGGAAAAATCAAGGATCTGTCTTGGTATATACCCCAAATTATTGGCTGCAGGGGTGGCGGTACGCGGGTACGAGCGATCGTGGGTTGGGTGGTATGTACAGATGAATCGAAAAATGCGTAGATCTTGCCTTCCACTGTATAATTACTGCTTAACATGAGAAAGACAAATCTCAATGGCACCACCAAGGGCATCCTATTGGCTACTCACACCATCAGAAACTATCAAGGAAACAAAACCTGGCAAATAACAAAGGAAGATACAACCACCTCCAGAAGTTTAACTTGGGGTCAAAACCCCTGCTCCCGACCCTGTTTTTCGATTCATCTGTTCAATGGCTGTACCATAACGCGCGTAGTGCTCTCGTTAATCAAACTTGCAAGTTCGTTTCACAGCGCTAGCGAAAAGGTGGTAGTCTGGGCACGAGCACGCGTTGCCATTGTCTTGAGCCTATAAGGGTGGGGTGTCAGCTAGGTCCCATTCAAAGCATTTTGTTGCAGAACCCACAACGAAACCTAGTCGCCTACGAAGAGGCAGAAATGGACGGCGGTAGCTTGCGGGAGATCTTCGATTGCATTACGGGAAAGCGGGGATCGAATCCAAGGATGACATCTCCATGCGTGTGCTGTCCTATCCCTACTCGCCCGGGGCAATAGTGGGAGCGATTCTTATTGGATTACCTACACTGGATACGAACTAAATTATTTTGCCACACATATACAATAGAAGGTTTTGGCAACGCTCCGAAAGGTCGCATACAAGGCAGAGTATAACCCGAGTGATTGGTAAGGTGGCGTAGCAACGTGGTGTGATGCATTATGTACGGCATTTCGCTGCAGTAACTGTGGCCATCAACCAACCCTCCAGGACCTACCTCTCAAGTAGTGGTTTCAAGATGGATCTCCCTGCATCGTCCAGATTTTTTAATGTGTACACTTGCAAAAGCGACTTTTCAGAGCAATGACAAGCACCTCTACCAACCGGGTCGAAACTTCTCGCAGATCGACCAGATTCTAGTTTTTCGATTGACTGTGGACCTGGTGAGACTGAGGCTGTGATTGGGATAAGCTGTCGCTTCAACAGCTATTCCTGCGCATTCCTCGAAGACAGTAGAGAATCAAAAGATCAGGAACTAGACACATCGCTAGAAAGAATATAGAAGTCGTTATTACAGCACATACGTAAAAGATTGGTCGAAAACTCTGGTTGATGGGAAACACAGCTGCTCGATGGCGAATGTTCGCTGCTCGAATCGTAGCTTCCAAGGGATCACATGGTTGTTGGTCTGGCGTTGCAGCGGTTCCTAGACTTTGCCCTCGTATATACCAGACTTTCTGGTATCACTTTTCGTTGAGTGAGCTTGCGAGCGAGGCAAAAAAGTCTGGGCACGAGAGCACCTAGATTTGTAACTTAGGTCATCCCAAAGACCTGTTATGTTAATCAAAGGTTCGGCTAGAGAGGTATGTCAATTGTGGGCTAGAGGTGGATGCAGATTCTCGAATGTCACGAGTGATGGATGTGACCGATTGATGGAACGAAAGGGATCTCGGGAGAGAACCGCTTTGATTACGGAAGAAGCACCCATCCTCTTTCACCTGCTTAGTCTTTCTTCAGTATATACACCAACAGCTACTCTAGCTGATGAAAACGCTCTGGAAGGCATCGTTGGTAGAGGCTACTTAGACTCTTTTGATACTCGATTAGTTGAAGCAGAAGGCTGGTTGGCGATTCTAACCCTTCCTTAATTATTTCCCTTATCCCTCACTCTATTCTCGATAATCAATCTCCACCAATCATGACTGAGCTCATCGAGTGGTTAGTCGGATCAGCTTCTGGGACAACCGAGCCAGTAGCCGATCGACAGTTTAGCTTGTCCGACTGTGGCGCAGAGTGGCTTAGAGAACTTCAAAAGTGTGACGTTTTATAAGAGTGTTGTTTGTTGCTTTTAGCTAGAGACCCTTCTTGGTGTACTACTCATGAGGAGATTAAGGGAAAGGATGAAGGTTCTAGACACTGCGCTTTCTTGCTATGGGGGGTTGTAACATACATCACCGACTCGTTATCTAATCGACCATCTACTCAAAAATCTTGATTTTCCTCTTATCGCATGGCACCTCTCCTCTCCGGCACCCTCACCCTCTTCCTCTCCACTTTCAATGTATGTCTTTACATCAACTCATCATAATTCTTTCTCTGGCAAAATTAAATACAATTTCAGGTTCGTTCTGTTGGTGCGGACATAAGGGAAAATCTGGGAACGGTAACTCACCTTTCCTTGCTGTGGAGGTTATCCTCTTCGCTGGTACGAGTAAGTTCCAAGCACCCACTTCTAAATCCGGCCGCGCATACAGTCATTCAAACTGATACATCCAGCTCAGTTTCCTGCGTCATCGTTGTAAAGACGTGGCGTACTTCCGCTGCCATACAACATCCCACTTAAAGTGCGAAGTTCAAAGTTTACATAACGCGTTGCAATTATTCTCAGCGTCTACCGATTAACATGAGAGGTATGGGGGCGGGCTAAATCATTGGTTCGCAAATGAGGCAGAAAAATGATGGTTCGCCTGGAACTGTACCAATCGCTGCGGTGTGTAGTTCCTCCTATCTCTATTGGCCAGCAATAACAGTGTTGAGCGACTCTAATTGGAACAGCACTTGAGGTAGCTCGCACGAATACGCACAGGTCGAAATTCCCCACAGATCAGCTAAATTTTAGTCTTTCATTGGTCCTCGAACTGCTAGGGTCTCACATACCTGCACATTTATGCAGTGCGTGCGGGAAGGCGGCAAGTGATAGCAGAATCTGGCCCGTTCCATTGTATTGCAGGCTGGTGGCCACGACCCGGCTCGAAGCTGTTCACGATTGGAGTTATGACGTTGATGTCATATTTGGTAGACAGAATTGCAGAATGACTGTGTCAAGACTTGTCATCCAACAAGAATGATAGGTTCGAATTGGCGTTGGTTACGACGATTCGGGAGGAGTCGGATCGTGGCCAGCAATACCCCCCATGACGCGAAAGAATGTGGATGTCTGTAGCTACAGCAAATTACATACTCTATGTAAAGTAGCCTTCAACATCTTCAATTGAACTGCCCTACCCCCAATCGCAATAGTGCACGAACATCTCATGTTGCCCTATTACACAACTCCCCAACATATATTGATCACTAACGTATTAGCACAACATTACACGAAGTTTGAGGATCAGGAATGCGCTGTCGGGAGGTTGGGATCCAGTTGTATTGCTAGGTGTTCTCGATCAGACGCTTTTTCCGCATATTATCTGCTGCGAGAGGGCTCATATTGTACTTTACATTACAGGACAACATAGATGACGGTACGGTTTGTTCGTGATGGCTTGTATCTTGTATCTCGCTGTACCTTGTAAGTATACGGCTCCGGTGGCGGTACAGTTTCGGTCGGTGCTCACAGATAAATTCAGCCTCAGTCATATACTACTAGTTCGAGATTATATTTTGAGAAAATCTGGAGCTCATGTTTTGTACCGCTGTGTACCGAGAAGTACGGGCTCCTGTTGTGAGCGTTGTCATATAGATTTAGGGCCCGTTCTAGATGCCCAGATGCAACCGCGATGCGATATTACCGTAGGTCTGTTCCTGGTGTCATTGTGCCACTTGTCATAGTGCCGAGGGTCTCATATTTAAGCGAAACCATCCAAAGGTTACTTACATACTCAAGTACTAAGTACCAGACAACACGACGACACCCAGCAATCACCACCACAACCTCCTAACTACCCTACCACAAGAGTCTACCGCTTCAATCATTGAGAATTGGACTAGTCCTAATAACTAACAGCTTCGCGAGGTTTACATGCCATTATGTACTGCACACTGTCGACCGTTACCATGCCACACCATAAAGCATGTGCGTAAACCCTAGGAGTTAGGCCACATGTACTTAGCAGCTTATTCGGATGATGAGATGACGCCAAAGATACAGCCAGTCATCGGTGGGTCCGCAAGACTACGTGAGTACGTTTGTAATAGCTGCTATCTCTGAAGCTGATAGTTCTGAGACACCCAATAAATACCCGCCGGCGTGCCCTAGATCTATCTGCCCTCAATTTCAGCACTATCAGTTGAATCACTTCGTCGAAGGCGAACTTCTTGCCGCGCTCAGTTCAATAATCAACGCAACTCAACTCGCAGCTCTTTTTTTCATACAGTCAACAATCGACCACATTCGAGCCGGCATCCCTGCCCCACCAATACCTATTACCTGGCTGTTTACTAGCTATAAACGTCGTGTTTTAATATCATAATGGCATCACCAATCCTAACATACACCACTCCGAGTCCCCTCACCGTTCCACCAATACAGACCATTGACCGCCAGATCGGGCAACATAGGTAGAACATCATCACCCAACGCCTGCTCCCGAGCAACGTATCTAATAATTATCAGTATAATACTGCCTACTCCCCAAGCTTCCACCTGGAACGACATCATGCAAGCTACCTTAGCTGCTGCTACCTTCGTTCTTGGGGTTGTCGCTTTAGTTTTGGCGCACAGAGGACGGCTCAGACCAATGGTCGACAGGTGGATTGTGGCTTTAGTTTTGGCATGCAGGGAATGGCACCGACCAATGGTCGACAGGTGGATTCTGAGGGAGCTGGTAACCCTATTTGCTTTCCTCCTTCCCTATTCCCTGGTTTCCGGCAGGTTTGTGGTACTAAGGTATCGAAGCTAATAGTTAAGGTATTTAAGCACGGTGCGATCTTCGGGGCGAGGTTCAATATTCGGGGTCGGCTACCAGATTGGAGGGCTCTGGAGATAGCTCGGAGGTGTAGGGAGCGTCTGAGGCGTTGGATTGATTGGTCCTGGTTCGCTCGGTCTGAAGCGTCATGAATTACGATTCTTATTTTTTCATTGTCGGGTTGATATTGCTTGTAAACACTTTCTCTAGGATTTCCTGGTTATCATCTGGCAGGCTGGGTGATTAGCAATCGTGGGGCAGATATTTGTTCAGCTTTGTTTTAATTTTACTTCTACCACTTGCTTTCGATACGTAGTCTAAATTAAGAATCAACTTGACCCCTTTATCCAATACTTTCTAGATGTTTAAGAACAATTTTAAATGCTCATCAAGAGATCAATCAGAGCGGAAGATTCTCAATTGTAGCGCACACCTAACCCTGGATCCGTAACCTACTTTAAGCACACAAAGGTTAGACATGCAATTCGCATGCTCGACGCTCAATATCTCTTCCACCCAGGCCTGTAATTTAGTTCGGACCTTCAAATGAGTGCAAGATGATAGTTATCTATTGCTGCGTAGCGTTATTCCTTTTGAAACGGCGTTCCCCCCGGCCTGAAGTGTTCTTTTTAGACTTCATCTTTTGGTCTTTTTTAGATCATGTGTGTTGGCCGCTTGCAGCCCTTTTCCTAACACTTCTCACTTGCAATAAAATACTGACTTACTGAATTCTTCAGTCAAACGAACTAATTCAACTCAACGCACGATTCATCGTCCCAGAATCAACAAACCTTTGCATACGTTTGGCACAACCAATACCCTCTTTACCTCCCCCCTCAGAATCTACAGGGAGAGTGTATTGACAGTCGATCGTGATGGTACCTCCTATCCCAGGCCAGATACACACTCCTACAACGGCTTCTGCCGCTACACCATCACCCACGATATCCCCGGACTTAGGTTTAGGACAGCAAAACAGGTGAGAGTGCAACCACAAACTCTTCTCCCAATAACCCATCCCCAGCGTAATGCCATACCCTCCGGGAGCATCACCCTGGTTATCGGGTAACATCGTGCAGACCACCTTGGCTGCCACCATTTTGCTTCTCGGTATTGTGGTGTTGGCTTTGAGGTGTAGAGGGTGGATCAAAGCGGAACCATGACACGGATGTCTAGCATGTGCCTATGTTGGAGAGTACCAGCAGCAGCAGCACACGGATTAGTGGGGCGAATTGGTGAGACGAAAGTTTTCCAGATGCAGTTCTATGCAGATGTATCATATTTCGTCATTGGGTTGTCGGCGAAACGAGGCACTGTTCGTGGTCGGGGCTGAGCCAGTTAGTGAGTGAAAGAAGCAAATACGGATTGGCGGCATGCGAGGTGGTCTGTGCTCCCGCCTCCGATAACTGTGCTCAGTAGATCTATCTGTGCAGTGCTCACTTAGTTACCCGTTCCGAGTGTGGGGTCGCCTGCGGATCGCCAGTGTCGCTCTGTAGCTTATGAGCGTAAATCAAAGCCACTTGCGGCAATCACTATCAGGTTGCTGTAGTCTTCTCAGTAGGACTTGGACCTATCGCTTTAGAAAGTAATTGTGTTGTTGTGAAGCTGCTCGAGGACGGTGTCGGTGGTTGCTGTGAAATATTTCAACTTTCAAAAAATGCGTTCGGGAACGCTAGCCTCGTCTCGTGCCCGGCCTCCAGCGGTGCTCGTTTCTCGTTGCCGAGCGAGCCTGCTAGTGAAGGCAACGAGAGTCTGGGGACGTAGCCTCGATCAAACGGCTTTTTTTTCAACTGCACGGAAGATTCACAGCAACCGTTTGGGTGAGCGCCTAATCGAGACAGCATGAGAACAATTTTGCGCATTCCTCGCTGCAGAGGTATCATGCAGTACTGAGCACAATTTCCGTACCCTGATGCACCCCACGCTAAGCTTGATTCCTTCCAAGCGAGTCTGGCAGACTTGCACTGAACACAGCAGGAAATATTGAGCACAGCAAAAAATATTGAGCACGATTATGAAAAATTAAGTATACTTTATTGAGCACAGCCATAAAAAAAAATATTGAGGGCACAAAATATTGCGCACACTTGCAAGTGGACTTACACTGAGCACTCCGAGTCTGAAACGGAGGCAGAAATCAACCCGATATGGAAGAGGAGGCGTCAACCATATTCCTATAAATCAGCACATTCCCGAGTAGCACCTTGCATAGCTACCTAAAGAAAGTACTTGGTTCTTGTGTGTGCCTCCGCCAGTCGCTCAACTTTCCATCTGTTATCGTTGCCCAATCAGTACATTTACCTTTGCTCTTGTTCTCGGAGTTTTCGTTACTCGCAAGTCGAAAATAATTGTCGAAAACAGACGGCTAGTTACGAGAGCAATTACTTTGTCCATCAATTCCTATTCTCTCAATGGCGCCCCAAATTCCCATCCACCGTTTCAGTACCAGCCCTATCATTACTCCGAATGCACCGGCACCCACCACAGCCCTCTCTGTCGGCCATGAAGCATCCGCGGGGTAAGAATTCGTACTAGATCCATGTTCCAAAGCTTTTTACCAATAGCATTTAAAAGTTACACACCTGGCAATACCCCTCCTATCCCGAACCCTCCGGTCTGGATACCTGGAGACATCACCCAAGCCACTTTTGGTGCTGCCACTTTACTCATGGCATTTTTGGTAGTAGTTTTGAAGTATCGGGAGCCGCTCAGAACTTTGGCCGGCGAGTGTTATGTGGTGTGTATTGCTACCGCACTTCCTCGTTCTGCCCGAAGTGCTTAACGTATCAAGCTAATGTTCTACCGCCCTTTAGATTGTCCATAGTACCCTGCGCGAACTACAAATCAAAGCCGTCGAACTGGTTATTTACATCGGAGAGCGTGTTGGCCGTTGGTTCCATTTCTAGCCGGCATCGCTCGCGGCTTCTCATTTTCTATCTTCGGCTGTCACTCGTTTGGGGCTTTTGTTTGGTTGGGTTTATGGGTAGAACGCTATCATTGTCCACAGCTTTCCGTTATGTTTCAGACATTTGGTGCCTGTATTTTGAGCTTTGCCCTGAAGTGGGTTCACGATGTATGTCTGTGGAGTTGGAAATAGATTATGACATGTCAACAGTGTCTTCCTGATTGACGATAGTGGTAGCATTACCTTCACCAACCCCAGTCTCGATCCCAAAACTTCTTCGTCAGTCTAGAGCAAATAGCTGACAAAGAAGTCTCCGTAAGATTATAACCATTGTTTCGAGGATAAGGGTTTCTTTCTTGCGAATTGCGGGACCTGATACAGGGGCGATCTCTGCATCGGCATACCGGCTTAATTTCGGAGTTAGAGGCCAGTATCTCTGAATGTGTGCCGAAGCAACCGAGGCAGATAAGATAAGATCTGATAACCGTCTCTAGTTTCCTTTCCCTCCCTCCTTTGTTTGATATGTGTGCCTAAATGCCAAATCGTCAAATATTTTTGGTGGTAGCGTTGGTGGCGCGAAGTATGCAATTCCACTTGTCCTAAACGTTCGGAGAAGTCATTCCTACTTAGCTTTCCAAACGAGATCTGAAACTCACGCTCAATAGCCCCAGCTTCTGTACCTCCCGCTACGTCAACATCTCTCCGACCAGTGTACCTTCTCCATGTATACCCACACAACTACGGCGAAAGCTTTAGCACGCGGAAAACCCGCCGTTTTCTATGTCACCTCGACTTACCAACGTGCGCATAGAGGAATCCATCTGCATACGTCGAGATATAGTACAGTAATGGCAATCACAGCTGCCACAAGACTTTGGAGCAGCTGCCGGTGTGGTCATACATTGACCACTCGATCATAGGAGTATATTTCGGGAACTGATACGTGGGAATTGGTCTAGAAAATATGGGGCGAGTGAGAACAGTGGATTAACTAGAGATGGCTTGTAAGAGGGGCTACCGTACGGTTAGTGCGGTGGGGAGTGAAGGGTTGCAGGCCCAATCGGCCTTCTATCGATTGATACTTAAGTTCTAATCCCTATTGGAAGACGTCCGTTTAACCTTAAATGATAGGCGAATCCATGAACGCTTAAACTATAGTAAACAAAAGCCTAGTCTCAAACTGCTACTGGCATAGTGGTTCGCAATAAGCAGTCCGAGCAACAAAAGCCTACTCAAGTTAGTCTCGGAACCCTTACCACACTCTGAGACTATACTCAAGTTAGTCTTGATTAGCCGCTACCCAAGTTGCTGTGAAGCCGCGTAGCGGGAAAAAAAGCGTCCGACCGAGACTATACTCAAGTAGTCTGGAGACGCTCCTAAAATGGCTAGCGCAATTTCTCAGGCCGTGAAAGCGAGTATAGAATTTGGATGTGGCGCCCGCTGATGTCATGTTCTCCATCACAGAGAAGGCAATTTAGCTTGTGCACCGTAGCAATTTTCCAGGTAGTTGCGAGATTGTGAGTGGTTGGCTGGTGGTGATTGTGAGGCGGGAGGTTTTGTGCCTGAAATTTACTGTACTGAGGGTAAGGTCGATATGAGAGCGGTATGTAATGTAATTGGAGGACAAATAATGAGGTCGAGTGGAGAAACAAAGTCGAGGCTCGAGTAGGTATACTTTGTCTAGAGTCAATGCGGCGGTTTATGACATCGTGCAATTGTTTCTTCCAGGTTACGTGACGTGACAGCGGTTCATACGCGCGAGTCTACGTATTATCCTTCTCTATGGCCCATGTGTTTATATAGAAACGTCCAAAGTCGAATGGATATAATTCTACTTGCCGACGTCCATCCCAGACCAATCCCAGACTCTCGACGTTATGGACGTATCGAAACTTCCATTCCGTTTAATATGTGAGTTTTTAAGTCCACTTTGGGTGTAAAAGATGGTATCTATTATGATACCACTCAGACTGATCGTTCAGCAGTAAATTGAATATTTATTGATCGTACAATTCGAGTTACAAGGTTTCACTCGTACCTCGTTCAGCCAATTAGAAGAACACGATTTCTGATATGAATGGCGCTTGTAAGGAGGAATGATTGGCTGATACGACGGGTTCAATCCCACCGCGGCCGCCCAACTCCTACTAGCAACGGCGCGGCCCCCAACTGCCTTGTTGAAGGGCAGGTCCTCGTAGCGTAGTGGTTAACATGCTGATGATTATATAAGAAGCTGTGCCACTATACTACTGTGCTACAGGTTCGAATCCCGGCACCTGCTCCACAAATAACCTCAACAGGCCTTCTGCGCTTTCGATCGAACATGCTGGTCAGTCAACCAAGACCTAGTAAGGGGGTGGGGCGGAACAGATGGGGATTGGCCGGTTGGGGTATTCCACTGTGATGACATCAATGAGACCCTGCATGGGAGAGGGGGAGAGTAGGAGGGGCGGTGGGGAGGTGGATAAATGGGGGGAAGGAGAAAGGGATGGTACAATTTGACCGAGAGGAGGGCTTGGCGGACACGTCGGGGTCACTCCGCGGAGTATCGGGGAAAAATGGATTCTGTCATACTCTAAGTAGAGTGAATACAGTATGAATAACACACACACACACTGCCTTGTTGAACTGTACACCGTTGTATTATTGTTTGTTTGCTTGTTCTTCAAGACATGCAGCCCAAACGCTATGGCCAAAGCTACTTACATCTACTAAGTAGCGACACATAAATAAATACATAAACGTTTCTATGTAGGGTAATAAAGAACGACAGTGCTGCCATATCGTTGGCTTCAGAAGACCGGAACCTTCTAGAGCTGCACCTCTACGCTAACCAACGTCCGTTATCACCACCAACGTCAGGCATAGATCGATAGCGGGACTTGTACTGAAGAATTCAGGGTAATGAAGTAGGCCAATTATGGGCTGTACTTCGTGGCAGCGACTTTGGTGCCAGTGACGACTGTACGAAACCCACCCGGGAGGACAGGAAACGCTCGGCCATTATTAGCCAGGCCAGATTTTAATCGAGCATTGCATTTCTGGCGCTAATCCTACAACGAATATGTGTCGTCCTAGGCAGATGGAGGAATATATCTGTAGAAGCGAAGGGACTACATATATGATTACGTCCTACGTAATTCAGTCTAAGCGATTTCATCTCGATAGGAATGGAAGCTGGCAATACGTCGGACGTGAACAGTTCAAGGAGCTCCTCGATAATGACAAATAACATATGCTGGGGCTTTCTCCTTGTCTATGGCTCCATGGAACGAGTATATAAAGGTGAGATAATTAGATCAAGAGATGAGATTAGCCATTGGGTTTGGCCCACATTGTAGAGATCTACTATAGTACTAAGTAAGTACTTACCTACCTACCTTATAGAACATCTACATCTGAGTGTGATGAACACATGAAGAGGACAGACTTTGTCAAACACATGTAATCTACACTGCACTTGTGATCATCATACAATTGTGTCAACCACACAGGTGTGTTTACTATCGTTCAGTGGTCAACACTGAGTATGATGATTATATATGCGTGTTCATAACCAAACGCTGTGAGATGACTGTGCTTGTATGGGAGATTGTTCTTGTTATCATGACAGCCAAGATACAAAGGCTGCGATGTATTTAGTAGGTGAAGACCATAGTGTTGAGATTTTCATTGAACAGTATCTCTATGCAGTACTAAGATACGGTTTTGGGTATGTAACACCTCCGACTCAGTTTTGTATGTGGAATATTTCCTTGAATTCCTGAGATTTATAATGGTGGTGTGGTGGTGTGGTGGTGGTACGCGTGTCACGGTGTGTGGGTGTGCCTCTGTTATGGTGATGCCAGTTCGCCGGGAAAAATGACCTTACGCGATGTGCAGCTCATAGAGAAGCTGTTTTTCGGATGGTATTCCATAGTATATTTGACGCGTGGCACTATGAACTCCTATGGACCTGCGCGATAACTATGATACACAGGCAGATTTTTGTACTCGATACTATATATGATGCTGCGTACTCTACGTCTCTAAACGCACTATATTAGGCGCTCCTAAGCACGCTCCCAAACATGCTCCCAGGTACGCTCTCAAAGCGATCTCAAGTAGTTACGCTCCCACGTACGCTCCCAAACAGGCTCCCAGGTATGATCTTAAGTACGATCCCAAGACGCTCTCCAGTACACTCCCAAGTACGCGCAATTGCACGCTTCGAAGTTCACTTGACTGTACGCTCTCAAGCACGCTCCCGATTGCACTCCATTGCCCACCGTGACTCCCAGCCTGCCTAGCTGCACGCTCCCAAGTAAGCACCCAAGTACGTCCCGATTACGCTCCCGATTACGCTCAATTGAACGCTCCCAAGTACGCTCCCACATGCACTCGATCACACACTCCCAGCCCGCTTCACTGTACGCTTCCAAGAAGTGCTTTTGAGTGTAGGGTATCTAGCGCGTTTGGATGCAGAGACTCGATGAGCAGCAGGCGTGTGGAGTGGCATAGTGGGTGTTGTTATAGTACGTAGGGGAGAGCCGTGCGTGTAGACGGAGAGAAGAGAGAAGGAGAAAGACTCGATTTATGTACAGAGGATCATCAGGGAAAACTTTGATTCATCGCCACCCTTTGCCACTCTGAGTCACTGCCACCACCGGATATGCAACAGTGGGTGGCCGAAATCATGACGTCGGTCGATTTCATAGGCTAAACCTTATCGTTAGCGCGCCCACCGCAACAGGATCTCACGATGTCTCACGGCTATGGTGTTGACAATTTCAGCCTTTGATCCTGCAGGAAAGGTAGACAATTGAATCTTGGGGAGAGCAGATCTCCCACTCAGTTTTTCCAGCGGAAGCTGCAGCCCGCTTCCCATCGATTTGGACGTATGTGTGCGCATTCGGTCCAGGGCTGCTCATGCTTTCTTTCTTTGTGATGGTGATGGTGATGGTGATGGTGGCGGTGACGGTGATAGTCATGGTACTAGCCAGCACTTAGACAAGTAGGTTGGCTACGTCAACGTCAAAGCTTCCACAGACTAAGAGCCTCTTATTAGCCAAAGCTTCCACAAACTCAAAGCTTCACACGGATAACGCTACTCGCCTGAAGCGCGACTCTCTTAAGCACGGCTCTCTCAAGCGCGGCTCTCTCAAGCAGGCTCTCAAGCATGCTCTCAATGATAGTACGCATAGTCAGTACCAGCGAAGACTGCCGGGAGAAAAGACTGCCTGAGGACTATCGACTGCCAGCCGTATATAGTTCCATAGTCCCACGCGCAGATGTCTATAGACCGACTATGTATAACTATAGACTACGCATCGCGCAGGGGTCCATGGGAAGCTTGTTATGAGCTGCACGTGTGCGCGTGTGCGCGTAGCGTAGTCTATAGTCGATTTGCACTTCTGCCGATATTCCGTGATGTGGTGATAATTGTACTTAGGTAAGTACATAATCAAGGTGCTTCAGTGGAGATAGTTTACTTAAGATAGTTTACTTTAAGCAGGCGGAAATAGCGGCCATCAATGGCCGCCTCGATCAGTGCTGTTATGTACATGTGATGGCCACAGATATGTGTCCAATACACTGGGGTTATCTCACAAGCATGTATGACAATGACCAGCTGATTATCAAACAAAATCAACACCCGATATGTTACCTAAATAGGAAAGTTATCATGATAGATTTGTGTTCATCATGTATTCATCATATGTGCAACACATCAGCGTGTAGAGTTCCTATAAGGTACTTAAGAAATAGTCCCAGAACCTAGCAAGCTCTATAGACATCTTAACTTGAGAGAGCCTCCTTATTTCGAATATTTCAAATAACAAATGGATTGACTAAGGTTTCGAGCGCGGGTCACTCAGATACTACTCTCACTCTAGATGTTTACTGGCGTTTAGGTTTTCGTTTAAAGTTAACATTGAGTACTGTCACCCTTTTGAAACAGTTGGTGTATGTCCGATTACGGATTGAGATTCGAAGAGATAGCGATTAGAGAGATGATCCTCCACCTCGCACTTTCTGACATGCACAGTTTCACAGGCAGAATTGTTTGCCCAGTTAGAAACACTTCCAGCTAGTAGCAGGTATTTTCTATGCGCAGATCTGAGCGACCTGCTTAGTCTAGATAGACAGCACCAACAAGATAACCATGCTCAATCTGAAACACGGTGATGGTAGTCACAACTTGTTGTACTCTATTTGGTCCCTGCTCCCATCCCCATCGGCATTGGTATGGATCGGAGCTGAAACATTCAAAGTACTCGGTACGGGCCGTTGAGGCAGGTGCCATCTGTCAGGTATTTTTTGTTGGTTGTTACTGCAAAGAGAACTTCAAAAGTGCGGTTGTTGTCTCTCCAAAGCCCAGTACCGAGTACTCTAAAATTACGCCCAGAGCTATCGATTCTTCGCAGGGTTGTGAGGCAACCAACGCAAACTTTCGGCTCGCATCCCCTCATACTACCCACCTCCGTACAGGAGCTTATTCCAACCGTTCAACTCCTATGCTTCTGATGTAAATCTGAAAACTAAGTGCTTCCCCTGTAGGGGTCGTAATTTCGGAGATATCCCAAAGACAATTGGACTGTTGAGACAAAAAACCATGTTCCAACTACGCGGCACACCCGCTGCTGCCATCGCCACAGATTTGAGTCATTGGCTTTGAACGTTTAACGGGGTTGATTCTTTTCACCCAATCCACAACCATCAACCGAAGAGCCTCCCGGGTAATTTACAGCAGAAGCACGCCGAGAATGCGGGATCTTTTGTGGTAGAAGATGGGCCACTGGGACAATCTGGACAGTGGTACACAAGGCCAAATGTCTTCGGTCGGAAGTAATTAAAAACTGGAAATTACTAAGCTGCTGCTTGCTGTCCTAGTAGCCAGCGATAATAGTCGGTGACAGACTACTGGTACCTACTTAAGTAGGTAAGGATGTAACTTTGCTTTTTACTGACACAACCCCAATATTTGCTTTTTAGTAACAATGCCCAACATAACCAACCCCATACCGGGGTATCACGTTGGCCCGATCCGACCGAGCCGATATCTATTACAAAATTTTAGACGGCCCCTACGTCAGTGGGCCTTAGGAAGATGTGTTATTCAGTCAACTGCACCCCTCATTTGGCGATGAATATTGAGGAAATGTTTGAATGCACCTTTGATTTGGTTATGTTATATCCCACCGCTGAAGCAGGGTGGCGCATCATGACACACCTTGCAATGGTTCTCTGTCGGAGTTGCTATAAAATGCTTGGGCATCCTGCTCCTCATATACATGTCTTGGACAGACACTCGGTATTCATACAACTCTTCCAGACAATTGGAACTCTATTGTTTCTATCTCCAATTTGACGTCTGGTATCCATTATCATTACTCAGGTCAATCAAAAACCTCCCATGGCTTCCCAAACTCCGACCCACAGTTTCGACACCAGCCCTGCTATTACTACTCCACTGCCCACCACAGACCTCTCCATCGGCCAACAGGCTTCCACAGGGTGAGAATTCTCGCCCGATTCACATTCCCGACTTTCTGACTAACAGCAACCAAAAGGTTCACACTTGGAATTCCCCTCCCACGACTATTGAAAATACGGAAGTATCTACATTTCTCTTTACTAATATTGTACTCTCTTAAGTATTCTCCTTACGATAAGATGGTACTTTATGGATAAGAATAATGTGGTGTGTTAATAACATTTAATACTTTTGTTATCTTTTATGTTTAGGTTCACCGGGAAAAATGACCTTACGCGACATGTAACTCATAGAGAAGCTGTTTTTGCGCCGGTGATCCATAGCATATTTGATGCATGGCACTATGACGTCATTTGGACCTGCGAGTTGACTAGATTACTATGATACGCATGCGATTATGGGCGCTTGATACTATACATCATCCTGCATTCCATAAAACTGCCAAATACACTTCATTGCACGCTCCCAGGTAAGCTCTCAAGACACTCCCGAATACACTCCGAGTACGCTCCCAAGGACACCTCCGAGTACGTTCTCATGTATACTCCCTGGCATGCTCTCAAGGATGCTCCCAAATGCACTCGATGGCACACTCCCAGCCTGCTTGACGTACACTTTCAAATATGCTCTCAAGACGCTACGAAGTACACACCGAGTCAGTTCTCAAGTACACTCCTGGGCTTGCTCTCAAGGACGCTCCCAATTGCACTCGGTGGCACACTTCTAGCCTGCTTAATTGTATGCTCCCAATTGCTCTCAATGGCACACTCCCAGCCTGCTTGACTTACGCTCTCAAAGTAAGCTCTCAAGACGCTCTCAAGTACACTCCTAGTATGCTCCCAAGTACACTACCGAGCACGCTCTCAAGTATGCTCCCAATTGCACTCGATGGTACACTTCCAGCCTACTTGGCTCTACGCTCCCAAGTACACTCTCAAAAGGGAAGACACTTCCAATCTCACTTGACTTTATGCTCCCATGTAAGCTCTTGATCCAGAGACGTGCTGAGTTGCAGACGTCAGGCACCGGGAGGCGTGAGGCTGGTGTTGTATGGAGGGCAGTTTTTGGCAGGCGGTGGGCGGTGTGTGGTGTGTGGCGTGTGGCAGGCGGTGTATGTTGGGCGAAATCATGACGTCGGTCGATATGTTAGTCTCAACCTTATCTTTAGCGTGGCCACCATGACAAGATGTCACGATGTCTCAAGGTCATGGTATTGACCATTGCAGCCTTAGATTGTGCAGGAATGGTAGACAATTGGATCTCGGGGAGAGCAGATCTCCAACTCAGTTGTCCCAGCGGAATCTGCAGCCAGGTTCCTGTCGATTTCGGGCATATGCGTGCGCATTTGGTTCGGGGTTGATGGTGATGATGGTGATGGTGATGATGGTGATGGTAATGGTGACGGTGATGGTGATGGTGACGGTGATGGTGATGGTGATGGTGATGGTACCGAAAGGACTTAGTCAAGTACAGTGTTCTCGACCGTCCCGTCCGACGGCCTGGGACGGTAGTGCCGTCCGACATTATGGCTAGACGGACGGGACGGCGCCAAAACCGTCCGTCCCGTCCTGGCATCTCAATGACGGCCGGATGGCCAGTGTCTGCCGGGGACGGAATATTCGCCGTCCCCGGCAGTCACCCACAGTCCCCGGCCGTCACCGGGCGGTTAGCAATATATTTAGATACCCTACACCTGAGATCGCTGTTACTGAGATTGCACCCATCATATCGACCTGGAAGTCAAAGAAACACCAGCGTTAGGTTGCTGAAGAACCTTGGATTAATGTCAGAGTGATTATAACGAGTATTATAATGAGTATTATATAATTGTTCTAGTACACTGAGTAATATCCATGGATGTCGATAGATGACGGCCGGGGATGGTACTTCTCCGTCCCCGGTCGTCTCATTCGTCCGTCCCCGTCCTGGCTGAAAAAGACGACACCGTTTCCATCCGGCCCACGGACGGACGGCATGACACCGTCCCGTCCCGTCCTGAGTAGTTCCCGGACGGACGGGACGGTTGAATTCACTGGTCAAGTAGGTTGGTTGGCTACGTCAACGTCAATGTCAAAACTTTAACAGACTTAAAGCCTTCTATTGGCCAAAGCTTCCAGAAACTCAGAGTTTTCCATCGGCCCAAAGCTTCCCGTGCAGAACTCTACTCCTCCCAAATATGCTCCTGCATGTTCGATCTAGAGACTTGTTCAGTTCAGTGTTCCTAGTAAGCGGCCAGGCCGGGCCACTTAGGAACACTGGTTGAGTTGCAGCTGCAAGGCGCCGGGCAGCATGTGGCAGGAGGCGGGTGGCGGCCGGCCGAAATCTTGACCTCAGTCGATATCATAGTCTGAACCTTATCTTTATCACAGCCACTGAGACGAGATCTCACGATGCCTCACGGCCATGGTGTTGACAATTGCAACCTTCGATTGTGCAGGAAAGGTAGATAATTGAATCTTGGGGAGAGCAGATCTTCGACTCAGATTTTCCAGCGGCATTTGCTGCCTGCTTCCCACTGATTGTGGGGGTATGTGTGCGCATTCGGTCCGGGGCTCATGGTGATGATGGCGATGGTGATAGTGATGATGATGGTGATCATAGTACCAGAAGCACTTAGACAAGTAGGTTGGCTACATCAATGTCAACGTTAGCATCAAAGCTTCCACAGACTTAGAGCCTTCTATTAGCCAAAACTTCCACAGACTTAGAGTCTTCAATTAGCCAAAGCTTCCACAGACTTAGAGCCTTCGATTAGCCAAAGCTTCCACAAACTCAGAGTTTGCCATCCGCCAAAAGCTTCCCGTGGAAAACTCTACTCTTCTCGAAGCGCGGCTCCCAAGCAGGCTATCATGCAGGCTATCAAGCAGGCTTTCAAGCGGGCTCTAGATCAGGCGTTCAATCGCCAGCAGGCTCTCATGCGGACTCACAGCAATACTGTGTATAGGACCAGTATAAAAGCGAAAACTGCGGGTAGTAAAGACAGGTATAGGTCCATCTCCGGCCAGCAGCCGTATATAGTTCCATAGGCCCACTCGCGCATCTCTGTGAATCGACTATTGATGACTATAGGCTGCCCGTCACGCAGGGGTCCACAGGAAGCTTGCTATGAGCTGCGGGTGTGCGCGTAGCGCAGCCTATAGTCGATTTGCACTTTTGCCGATGTTGTCTAAAAAGTTCCAGTTAGAACTTGTCTAGAACCTTCTTTTTAGTTCCGTTGGAAGAGGGATATATCAGCGCTTGTCTTAAAAGAACGCGCCTAGATTGTTCTGTTATATTCTTTATGGTTCTTATGTATTTTTGTACAGTTGCAGAGTTTTTCTCTTCCTGTTTGGGTTATTGATCCGCAACAGTGGTCACAGACAATCACTCCTTTATTATTGTATATATAGTGTTGCATATGAGTCTCAGCGTCGCCTGAAGTCTTGTATGAGAATAGAGACTTGTATGAAGACTGTATGAGGATATGCATCAGGACCAGGGTTATGTGTCTCATGTCAGGCAGTGCATACGCGTACGCATATGGTTGTTTGTACATATACGGTCTTTGTGTCTCTTCTAGATAGATCAATAAGTACACTTTTCAACAGGTTCTGAGCCCGGTTATCGCTACTATCTAAAATCTCACGATCTTTCCTACGATCTCCTTCACGATCTCCAAAAAGAGCCTCAAGAACCCTAAACCTTATCACCGTAGCAACAGCCGCATAAACAGCACTAAATCTCAACACCATCTCCACAACCTCACGATGACTTCCTCCGAACCTACCTTCAACAAAACCAAGTGGGGCGACATCCCTAAGCTCACTCACGCCAACTACGACGAATGGAGAGACGACTTGATACCCGTCCTGACAGCCATGAGAGCATATGCAATCGTCACCGGAGATGATCCTGAGCCGCAGCCCCTCGATCCCGACCACGATTACAACTATGATGATTGGAAGGCTAAGGAAGCCGCGGCTACATCTATAATCAGACTGTCGTGTTCCCCAGAAGTACGGCGCATTGTCAAATGTATAAGAGATCCTCACGAGATGTGGAATGTACTAGAAACCAGCCTGGACACCGCCGGCTCTTATATCGGCAGACAGGATATTCTTCGCCAGTTCCGTGCTTGCTGACCTAAGGAGGACGAACCACTTAAAACATACTTCACCAAGCTCAGTAACTACCGCATACAACTGGACCATACAGACGACTCAATTACAGATCGCGATTTCCGCACGCAAATATTCACATCACTGCCATCACAGTATGCGATGATATTAATGGTCCTAAAGCATAGAAGGCCCCTACCTACACCCGAAGAAGCCATGCATGACCTCCTAGAAGAAGAAACTACAGCCAGTCTCACCAAAGAACTCGGAGATGCATCCACGGGGGCCGCCCTTCTCTCACAATGTGGCGGCTACCGTGGTCGAGGCCGTGGGCGTGGTGGACGTGCTGGACGTGCTGGACACGGTGGAAGTGGTGGAACCGGAAACAGCCACGAAAGTAAGTGCACCTACTGCAAAATTGACAGCCATACTACAGATGCATGCAGAAAACGCAAACGCGCTCAGGAGGGAGGAAACAACGGAAACGATGAGCGCATTTGCTTCCAGTGTGGTCTCCCAGGCCACGTCACAGTTGATTGCGTCTCCTACAAACGCATAAAGGAGTGGTGGAGAGTGAAGAAAGCCACGGCTACAGCAGCTCTGGCTACGACCGGAGACTGCGATCCCATCTGACTAACTGCTTGTGCTCTCGCCGCCGCTCGGAAGTGGGTCATTGATTCCGGAGCGTCACACCATATGTGCAATGACCGCAGCAGCTTCTCAACGTTCGAAAAGCTCTCACTTCCTATAGTAATCGAACTTGGAGACAACTACTCAGTAATAGCCACGCATTACGGTTTCGTCGACGTCATACAGGGCTATCTAGTCGAAGCCCTCCACACTCCTACTTTTCGACTTTCCCTTCTATCAATCAACCAATTGGATTTGGGCGGGCATACAACTATATTTCGGAACGGAAAATGCTCCATAACTTCGCCATCTTCCTGCACCCTCGCCAGAAAACTACTCAATGGCATATATATCATAGTCTCCGTGACCGCACTCCTATCATCGACTACCGAGAACGGGAGAAAGAGAAAGAGAGACAGCTCACTTCCAAGAGTACTAATCGCAGAACCTACAATCAAACCTACGATCGAACCTACACTCGAGTCATCAAGAGCACCTATCACAGCCAAAATTAAGTTCACTTGACAATCTCTCACAATCCCAGAGTCAAGACTATGGCACCGACGACTAGCCCATATGAATCCTACCGTCATGAAATCTCTGATTGGTGGATATACACATGATGATTCTATGTGTACAGTCTGCATCCAGGCCAAGCACAAGCAAAAGTTCATTAGAGTGCCAGTCAAGCGCACCACGAAGCCTTTTGAACTTGTACATTCGGATGTGTGCGGTCCGTTCTCTACACCAACCCTCGGAGACAATCAATACTATATACTATTCATCGACGACTACACGAGGTACACATCCGTATGGCTGCTACCAAATAAGAAAGCCGAGACCTGCACGTCCGCCAACCAGTCATTTCAGGCCCGAGTAGACTCTATGGGATACGAGATCAAGCGATTCCGGTGCGATAATGGACGGGGAGAATACGACAATAAGACCTTCCGACTTGTCCTCGCAGCCCGAGGTACTACATACGAACCATGTCCTCCATACGCCCATCAAAAGAATGGCGTTGCCGAACGAATGATCTGTACAATCACTGATAAAGCCTGGGCGATGATGATCGACTCCCAGGCTCCCATTCAGTTCTGGGGAGAAGCAGTTAATACCGCAGTCTATCTCCATCAAAGATCACCGAATGAAGGCCTGAAAAGAAAAAACGACCGCGATGGCTATCAAGCACCGTACAAAACGACATACGAGATGCTGCATGGATTTGGCAAACCTACGCACAATGCTGACGGCAACAAGATATCGTATCAAGCTTCTCTTCACAATCTACGTCGATTCGGATGTTACGCCAGCAGACTCATCCCCGAAGTTCAACGCCGAGGCAAATTTGGCCCAAGGTCAAAACCCTGCATGATGGTAGGCTACACACACGACTCAAAGACGTTGTGGAGGATATGGGATCCCGAATTGCAGAGGGTGAGAGCCCAATCAGAAGTCGTCTTTGACGAGGAAAGAAATGGACACATGTCGTGTCAGCATGAACGCAATGAGATCGACATGTCTGGATTATCAGAGGATGAAGAATATGTCGAAGAAACAGATACCGGAGATGAGCCTCTCCGAGGAAAAGAGAGCCAGCCTACACAGATAGGTAAGAGATCCACATCTCATATGCATGAAGCTCCTGACGAGGAAGCAGAAAACGCCCACAGCCGGCGCCTCCGCCAAGAGGATCAGACCGCCCAGCGTTCGGCAGCAGAAAGAGAAGCAGAAATCGCCCACAGCCGGCACCTCCGTCGAGAGGATCAGACTGCCCGGCGCTCGGCAGCAGCAATCACAAAATCAAGCCAAGTACTGCCAGCATCTCCAGCTCCGCCGATAGCGAGTCGTGTCACAAGAAGTCACGGTAAAACCTCCGCAGAAGCATTAACGGCATCAGGAACCATTGGAGACCCTTTCACCTACACGGACGCCATGGAAAGCCCTCAACGAAATCACTGGAAAAGAGCCATGGAGGAAGAAAGCACATCGATCCTGCTCAATAATACCTTCTCCGCTCTGAATTCCCGAGAAGCACGGCAACTGCAAGTTAAGCCGATTGGCTCTAAGTGGGTTTATAAGACTAAACGTAATCCTGACGGGTCCACACGGTATAAAGCACGGCTAGTCATAAAAGGATACGAGCAAACGGATTCCAGTGAGACTTATGCCGCTGTTGGGAAGCTAACTACGTTTCGATATCTCATCTCTCTCATCGGGAGATATTGGTGGAATATGGACCACTTGGATGTAGTTACCGCTTTCCTAAACCCCGAAATCGACGATGACGACATCTATATGACTCTGCCAGAAGGATGGCCAGAAGGGCTCAACGCACCGAAGATTATCGTCAGGCTCAGGAAAGCTCTCTATGGTCTTGATCAAGCTCAGCAGTTATGGCACGACGATATCAACGCTTTCCTACTCTCTCTTGGGTTCAATCAATCCCTTGCCGATCCTAACCACTATCTTCGCAGTGACGGCATTCTGATACTTCTGTATGTCGACGATATCTCCATGTCATATCCGGAGGCCGCTGCCAAAGCTGCGATCGTGGTCAAAGCGAAACTCTCGCAGAAGTATAAAATCACGAATCTAGGCCCGGCACGCCAATTCCTCGGCATCGAGATCCATCGCGATGGTACCGGAGTCAGTCTCAGTCAGCAGGCCTATATCACCACGATCCTCAGACGATTCGACATGGAGCATACTCATGGTATATCGACGCCCATGGACCCGAATGTAAAATTCGACTTGGCCGAGGATCGGGGGGAGAAGGAACTGGAAGATATCACAGACTATCAAGCAGTCGTGGGTTCACTAATGTACGCAGCACTTGCAATGCGGCCAGATATCTCGTATGCAGTTGCTGCTCTTTCTCGTTACAATTCGCGGCCATTCACCAGCCATATGACCGCTGCCAAGAGAGTTCTTCAGTACCTCAAATCTACAGCCGATTTCCTACTACATTTCAATGGCAATGGCATCGGCATTGGCGTCGGCATCGGCATCGACATCGACAATAGCCTCGTAGAATACTCAGATTCCGATTGGGCCAATGACAGCGCGGACCGCAAATCCCAGGGAGGCCATGTGTTGCTCCCCAACAATGGTGGAGCAGTCTCATGGCAGTCTCGGAAGCAAGGCCTCATCGCCATGTCAACTCTCAAGGCGGAATTTATCACCTGTTCGGAGGCCTCCAGAGAAGCGAAATGGTCACTCCAATTACAGAAAGACATTCACGGAAAAGACTTACCACCGCTGCAAATCACCTGCGACAATCAGGGAGCTCTCGCTCTCATCACCACGGGAATCATAAAGGCTCGCACCAAACACATCGACGTTTGTTACCACAATAGTCGAGATCTGCACAAACGCCGAATAATCAACTACTCCTACGTACACACGGACGAAAATGTGGCAGATATATTCACACAGGCACTTACTAAGGATAAGCATACGAAGTTTACAAAAGCAATGGGTCCATGGTAATGGAGGTCAATTTAAGGTTTAAGGCTACAGTAGTACTGTTTCCCTGCTCACGCAGGGTTTTAAGGAGGCTACTATGGGAATCACAAGTTTGTTTTCTTGCTCCACGGAGCGTAGCAAGAGGGGGGAGTGTTGCATATGAGTCTCAGCATCGTCTGAAGTCTCAGCATCGCCTGAAGTCTTGTATGAGAATAGAGACTTGTATGAAGACTGTATGAGGATATGCATCAGGACCAGGGTTATGCGTCTCATGTCAGGCAGTGCATACGCGTACGCATATGGTAGTTTGTACATATACGGTCTTTTTGTCTCTTCTAGATAGATCAATAAGTACACTTTTCAACATATAGATACTGTTTCTCCGGTTAGAGAACAGTTATTTAGACTTGCTCAGACATCAATCAGAATACTACAATATCTCCTGTCGAATCCTCTTCTCAGTATATACTTGCCTTTTGAACACATCAGCAAAATGTATTTTAGTCACTGGAAGACTCCAGGAGTGTCTGAGAGGATGTGGAGTGTAAACTTAGATGTGTCAATTTCAGGAGAGTATCAGACCCTAGGAGGGCATTCCGGCCGGCCTTCCGAGTAACTGAAATCTCTGATGACTGGTCCAGGAGTACCATGGGAGTGATTGTGACAAGTTTGGGAACACCTTGGAGCGCTGGAGAGAACTTTCGGTGCACCTGGGAGCACCTGGGAGTGCCGGCGACAAGTCTAGGTGCGCCGGCGACAAGTCTAGGAGCCCCTCGAATCACAGTAGAGCAGTCTGGGAAAAACATCTTTGGGAACACTGCTAGTGCACCTGGAAATCATAGCTACTACTTATCATTCAACGATTGTTAAAACTCATGTATTCTGTTTGTATTCTCATCTATGTATCTATGTATCTATATAGCTACCCATCTACACACGGTATATCTGGACTGGCTGTAGGCGGTGGTTGAGAGCAATTCGAGGTGCGCCTAAAAATGACGATTGAGTGAACTCAGAGATACACTCCGAGGCCGTGATCGAGCGAGTTTGGAGAGGCACTTGGAGGCTGTAATCGAGCAAGTTTGGAGATACACTTGGGGGCCGTGATCGAGCGAGTTTGGAGGCCATAATCGAGTGAGTTTGGAGATACATTTGGAGGCCGTGATCGAGCGAGTTTGGAGATGCACTTGGAGGCCGTGATCGAGCGAGATTGGACGAGTACTTGGAGGCTCTCGATGGACGGCGCGCCGGGTGGTGAGACTCCATTCAGCAGTTAGTTAAGTCGCAACCGTGGGAATGTGACAATGTGACTTTACCTTTGAGCTCTCATGGCAAGCTGGCTGATGGCGGTCGATCGTGTAGGGAGGTACGCCGGAAGCTGATGCTACATTCAGGGGTTAACTCCTGATCATGAGACTGAAGGGAAGACAAACAATCTTGGGTGGATGCTATACTCGGTGTATGCTGTACTTGCTGTATGCTGTACTCGATGTATGCTGTACTTGGTGTATGCTGTACTCGGTGTCAACTCATGATCATGGCATGGAGAGATAGAGAGGGATGACTTAACATGGTGTTCTGCGATGATGGTTGAGTTGTGGACGAGAAAGAGAGTTAAGGGGGATGAAGATGAGAATGATGTGGAGGATACGAGCGGATATGACAAATCAGGGGTACGTCTTGCCTGATTGGGTTGGGAAGACCTCGTATTGGTGTAATTACAGGCCGGATCGGGACTTGTACCTGCTGTATCAAGGATGGTAAATTGACTCGCACACGACATTCTATTAAGTCCCAGTTTCTCATGATGATTTCCCCCATACCCTCCCATCTCTCTCTTTCTTGTCCTCAACTCTACCATCACCTAAGGAAACGAAGTTAAGTCATTGCTCTCTATCTCTCCATGCCATGATCAAGAGTTAACACCGAGTACAGCATACACCGAGTACAGCATACACTGAGTACTGCATACACCGTGTACTGCATCATCCCAAGATCGACTGTCTCCTGCTCCCAGCCAGTCTCCCATCTCTCGGCAGACCACGTTGAACTCAATTCTCTACATTCCCACAATCACAAGTTAACCAATGAATAGAGTCTCAGCTCCCGTCACGCCTCCCTCCCGAACTACCGCCTCCAGATTGACTGCCTCCAAGTACTCCTCCAATCCCACTCGATCACGGCCTCCAAGTGCATCTCTAAACTCGCTCAATTACGGCCCCCCAGTTCGTTCGATCACAGCCTCCAAGTGTATCTCTGAACTCGCTCGATTACGGCCTGCAAGTTCGCACGATCACGGCCTCCAAGTACATCTCCCAACTCGCTCGATCAGAGCCTACAAGTACATCTTCAAGGAGGGAATGCGGGCTGTATGGAGATACAGGGGTAATGGAGGTGGAAAGAGTGATGGGGAGTATATATATTCGGCAGACCACGGAGTAGATAGGCATCATCTCATTTCCATCTCATCTTATCATACAATGAAAATACACACTCTATCTTTCCCAACGTTTGGTCTCACTCGCTCTGTCTGCGATATCGTGGATCCACGCAATTGCGTGGGATCCTCAACGCCGGGTGGTATCATATCTTCTAACCCGATTCCTACGCTCCTCGAACCAGAACTGCTCTTTCTCATGAATTCCATTTGGATGTCGTGAGAGGTGTAGCGGAGTGTTGATGGTGGGCTCTGTGCCTTCCAGCTCCATTGTTTCACTGCAATGGCCTCCAAATGGAGCATCTCTGAACGTTCTCTCAATTGGCGTGGCCTGGTGCTCCTCCAATTATGCTCAAGTACCATCTGCAGCCAGATTGACCGTGTATATATAAGAGACTGAAATAATGCATGCCATATTATGATGTAGCGAATCTTGTGACTGTAACAAAGATGAATATGATAAGATGAAATGCCTTGTGGTTATGTAAGAACCACTGCTGTGAGAATATGGCATCAAGTCTCCCGCGGAGCTGCGCAGCGGTCTCGACCGCTCTCGAAGTATCCCACAGAGCTGCACAGCGGTCTCAGCTTCTCTCGAAGTCTCCCGCAGATCTGCCCAGAGGTCTCAGGAGCTCCAAAATTTGACTATCCTAGATGGAGCATTCTGAATGCACCTCCATAACTGCAGGTGCTTTCAGGAGCACCTGAGAATGCTCTTGCAGAGTCTGAGAGCACTTTGCTTAGCTCCAGGGGGGTCTGGGAGCGTCTGGAAGTACTTAGAAGCACTGGTGACGTCGCCCGGTGTAAGGACACGTACGCCTGCCTCCGGCTGCGTAGGGATCAGGGTGGTAATATAAGAGATACGGTTGCACACGTGGCTTCGAGTGATCTTAGGTGTAGGAGTATAGTAAGATCTTTGGTGAGGATCTAAGTCCTCACGAGCAGTCGAGATAAGGTTGCACTTACCCGGCCGCATTACGTGCTCGCCGTTGCAACCCTAACCTCTAGTACACGACTTCGCCATTACATTATCCCCCTCTCTATGCGCAGACCTCCTGGGCTGCATATCTTCATACAAGGAAGGAAACAAGATAAAACAATTCTCACGATAATGCTGTGGATCCGGCGCACGGGGAAACTCCACCTCCACTTGACTGTGATCCGAAGGTGGTAAAACCCGTGCCAAGGCCATTTGTACCGGGCCGGACGAATAAGAAAAGAAGTCAAGCAAAGAAAAGCAAAACACATCGTCCAATTGATGCCTTTCCTCCGCTCCCGAGTCCCGAAACTCAACCCATTCCCTCCGCTTCCGAGTCCGGAAACTCAATTGCTGCCTTTCATTTCCTCCACGGCTTCTCCGGGTGCGTTCGGTGAAACTCGTCGACCATCTCTTGGGCATTCTCGAGGTTTTCTGCCGGTTCCCAACTCGTACGTATGTGGCTGTATCCCGCCCACTGAACAAGGTAATGAAGGTTCCGATACCGCAGCTTAGCATCAAGAATCCATTCGACCTCCCATTCTTGCACTCCGGCGTCCTCCACAATTGTCGGTTGCGGTTCTGATGGAGGTTGGCCTGTAACCGGGGGTGCATATCGATCGAGTAGTGATACGTGGAAAACGTTGTGGTTGCGCATAGTATTCGGCAAGTCTAATTTGTAAGCATTCTTGTTGATGACCCTACTTACCGTGTACGGTCCAGTGCGCTTGTAATCGAGTTTCTTCGATGGTCTGGTAGTCCGGAAGTGTTTGGTCGAGAGCCACACTTGATCTCCAACTTCAAAAATGATCTGTTTACCTCCGGCGTGTTTTGTTTGTTGTTGTTGAGCCTTGAGCAAGTTTTCTCGTAGGATTCGATGAGTGTCTTCCAGTCCCTCGAGCACAGTGTCCGCTTCGATCTCCGACTTCAGGTGCGATGCTGGCGGCTTCGGTGCTTTAAACTGCATCTGGGGATTGCGATGGTAAAGGGCCCGGAATGGGGTCATCCTCGTTGAAGCGTGCAAAGAGTTGTTGTACGCGAATTTCGCCAATGGTAGGAGCTCGACCGAATTATCCTGTTCGTAGTTGCAAAAGGCTCGGAGGTGCCGTTCCATGGTCTGATTTTGGCGTTCCGTTTGGCCATCGGTCTGTGGGTGGAATGCGGTGGAGAGTCGATGATTGATGCTCAAATGGGAGCAGACTCGAGCCCAAAATCGGCTGGTGAATTGCGTGCCGCAGTCGGTGATGATATTGTCCGGTACGCCATGTTTGCAGATCACGTGCTCGAAAAACATACGTGCCAACTCCGGTGAGTCGATATCCTTTCGGCAGGGTAGGTAGATCGCCATCTTTGTCGGTCGATCGACGATTACTGCGATACCGGTGAAACCCGAGTCTGTTGATTCCGGGAGGTCCGTGACGAAGTCCATGGTGATTCCTTCCCAAGGGTGGAGAGGTGGCGGTAGTGGCATGTTGACTCCGTGGCGAGCATGGCGCGGTGCCTTGATTCTGTGGCATATCTCGCAGCCGGCAATGAACTTTCGGATTGTAGCATCTAGCGCGGGCCAGTAGAAGTCTCTAGATATGAGTTCAGCAGTTCTAAGAGCTCCGAAATGACCGGATTCAGGGTTATCATGAAAAAGACTTATCACTTTGTTGCGGAGCGAAGCGTCCGCCGGAACGTATATTCTCCCTTCGTAGGTCAGAGCTCCCGAGATGACTTTCCATTGCTCCTTGGTAGGTCCATCGAGCACACCAGCTTTCGACAGGTCAGGGTGTCCGACCATTCGAGTGTCGACGATTCTGCGCTTCACATCGGCGGCCAACCAGTCAGAGGCCTGGGCTGCCTTAATTGCTGGTAGAAGGTCATTGTACGGTTCAACGGTAGTTACTGCCAGAGTTGCCAAGAGTCGTGCGGTGGGCCTTTCGTAGCCTTCTTCGTAATCAGGTCGTCTGGATTGTCCGTCTGCAGGGTTCTTCTTTCCCTCCAGGTGTTCGATAGTAAAGTCGTAGGAGGGGAGGATTTCCCCCCAGCGAGCCTGTCTCCGGGAGAGCACTTTTGACATTTGGAAGTATTCGAGATTCTTGTGGTCGCACCGTATCAAGACCTTATGATTTGCTCCCTCGAGGTAGTGTCGCCATTGCTTCATAGTATCCACGATGGCTAAGAGCTCCCGATCATACGTGTCGTAATTCTGTTCGGCGGGGGAGCGTTTTGGAGAGTAGAAGTTGACCGGTCTGAGGGTTCCGAGTCCGTCATATTGATTACGGATGCCGGCGATCGCAAAGCCACTTGCATCGGTCTGGTGAATGATTGGCTTTCCCGGGACAAAATGCTGGAGGATCGGTGCTCCGGTGAAAGCCCTCTTAAGCTTCCGAAAAGCGAGTTCTGCCTCACGAGTCCATTCCCATTTGTAAGTTGGCTTATTTGACTTCTGGCTGGTTTTCGGTGCGTTTGGTGTTTCTGCCTTCCTTAGTAGCTCCGTCAGGGGTAACGTAAACTTTGCATATTTCCTGATGAACCGTCGGTAGAAGTTCGCGAATCCCAACAGCACCTGTACATCCCATACCGACTTCGGTGTAGGCCAGTACTCGATGGTGGATATACCGTCCGATTCCATGCCGATCCCGTCGGAGTTGATGTTAAATCCTAGGAAACCGACTTCTGAGACACCGAATTGGCACTTTTTGGCCTTGCAATAGAGACCGAATTCCTGTAGCCTTTGCAGCACTTTCCGTACATGATCTTCGTGCTCTTTCTCATTGGTCGAGTAGATGAGTATGTCGTCCAGGTAACACACGGCGAAGTCGTCGATATAGGGCCGTAGGCAGTCGTCGATGTAGGCCTGAAAGGTCGCCGGCGCATTTGTCAAGCCGAAGAGCATAACTCGGTATTTGAATTGACCGTACCGGGTTCGAAATGCAGTTTTGTACTCGTCGCCTGCTTTGATTCGGATGAGATGATAGGCATTCTGGAGGTCCAGTTTAGTGAAAATCTGTGCTCCGCGTAGTCTGTCGAGCATTTCCGAGATCAAAGGTAGGGGGTACCGGTTTTTGATTGTCCCCGAGTTGAGAGCCCGGTATTCCCCACAAAGTCGTACTCCTCCGTCCATCTTTTTGGCGAATAGGATCGGTGCTGCCGCCGAGGATGATGACCGCTGGATAAAGCCATTGGCTAGGTTCGTCTCGATGTAGGCTTTGAGTATTCTGAGTTCGAATTCTGAGAGATTGTAGATTCATCCATATGGTAGTTTGAAGCCTGGTTCCAGGTCGATCGCATGGTCAATGGAACCGTGCGTGGCGAGTGTTTCCGCCTTGGCGTTACTAAAAACGTGCACGAATTCCGAGTACACCGCGGGAATTGAACCTCCATCGTCTGTGGATATCCTCTCCATATTCGCTCCATCTAGCAATGTTAGTTCATGCCGTATTTGCGGGGATGGGATATATGAAGCGAAGAAAGGTTAATGCAGGAGGCCTTGTCATTAGCGGTTTTGCTCACAAAGGAGGAAGCCCCGCCGTCCAGTCACTCCCTTCGTGTCTCGGCGAGCCGGTAGCAGTCATTCAGGATTCCCATGTGGACCCCCTTCTGCCGCAACTACCGCCGCTGCTCCCTGCTCGTCGCATCCAGTGCCTGGGCTTTTCACCTGACAACGTGGTGGTCTCCACAGTCGCTCCCAGCAGACCGGTGCATTCCCCAATCCATAGGGCAAATGCCTCAGCAACCTCGTCGCTAGCTAAGAGATTGCCGAATGTGGTAGCTCCAAGAAGCTGAATGTCAGGAGCAGGCGTGTCCTCACCGCGTTCCGGTAGCTTCTCGTGTGCTTCCACAGGAGGCTTGTCCTCACCACCCAATATATCCGCACCCTGAGGACCGTTAAGTGACCGTAAGGCAGTCAATCGGCGGAGATTCCAATCAATTTCCGGGTTCCGGGCCCTGAACCACGGTAGTCCGAGTACTAGATTGTAGGCTCGCATCGGTACGACTAGCACTTCTGGTTCTGTAACTGGGGCGAGATGCTCCATATACTGAACGGTTATTGACGTCTTTCGGCTATCCTTCGCATGTTGCATAATCTGTCCGCCCAAGCCGAGTGTAGTAGTATGTGCCGCTTCATGTGATATCCCGAGTTTCTTAAGTAATCTTGGAGCCATAAAAACGCTAGTAGCTCCACAGTCAATGAGAGCTCGTACGGGTTGCATCTCGCCGTGTTTATCTCGTATCTGAATCTCATGGATTATGTGAGCAGAATCAGGTGTTTCTGTACCGCATACATATTGACTTAACATTTGTGCTCTCGGGCTCTCCAGGATAACCCTCGATTTTTGTGCGATCCGGTGAGGTCGTATCTCGTCCAAAGCGGCCATCAACGCCTGCGGCCCCACCTTTTCCAACCCAAGCTCGCTCTCGTCCAACCTCCCCCGCCGAGCTAAGTACCGGGAGAGGCACGTTAGTTTTTTGCTTGCTGGGTGTCGAAAGATCGCTGCCTTTTGATCTGTCGATTTCCGCCATCTTTGCCGTCTCCTGGAGTGGGCTTGTCGGGGTAAGTCGCACGGGAGAATTTCGGGCATCTAAATGATATGTGATCGCCGGCACAACGTGAACACTTCCCGCTAGCCTTTCGCTTCTCATGGACCTCCGATGATACCCACGGTGCTGGGGGTAAGTCGGATCGTGTTCCGCCACCGCTTGCCTTCGGCTTATCGGGCTTCGGTGCTTCCTTCGGTGCATCCTTCGATTCTGAAATGGATGGTCAGTATCCACGTTTTCTGCCGCCTTTGTAGGATGTTTCTCCATGTTGTCTTTGTTGTTGTGATTTGTCGTATTTCTGAGGTTTGGTTTCTACGTCTGCTGCGCGATCAAAAAGTTCGTCGATGCTGTCAAACATCCCGTCCTCATTGGTAAAGGGCTTGACTTTTGGGTGTAGTTCGGGTTTGAGGCCCGCCCAGATGATATGGTAGCACGATAGCTTCTGCTGCTCTTCGTCCCAGCCAGCTTCTCTCCAGTTTTGTCGTAGTCGGTTAGCATATGCTCGTACGCTCTCATCGGGGTCGTGGTGACCTTGGCGAAACTCAAGGTAGAGTCTAGTGCCTGCGTTGAGTTTATGGTCGTTGTCACCGTACATCTTCTGGATTTCGCTAACGAAAAGGTCGAAATCGTGAAGGCATGGGGAATCGGTGGTAAGTAGGTCCTGGCCCCAGGTAATTGGGTCGATCATGCTCATTTTATGTAGGGTATAGTCGCGGTGGTTGCTCCAGCTTCCGAGGTGATCGAGCGCATACTGGCCTTTGTCGGTATCGCCGTTGGAGAAGAGGTGGCTGTGGGTGCGGAAGTTCGAGCGAAGAGAGCCGAGAAAGGTGTCCAAATGGCGTGCGCCTCCGCAGTATCGTCTGGGGTTAGTCATGTCGAATTTGACGTTTTTGCTTGTCAATTCTCGTCGGGATAGTAGTTCGGTATTCTGTTGGAAGAGGAATTCGATCATTCTCTCCTGTCGTTCCACCGTAGCTCGCTGCTGCTCCACTACATCTGCCAATAGGATATTCGGTCGTAAGGGGGCGCGTGGATCAACATCGTCATTGTCGTCATTGTCGGTTTCGCGATCATCTGTCTCGTTGTCGATTAGGCGTTCTTGATCAGAATCATCGTCGATTTCAGCCTCTGGGAGAAACCCGTTCAATTGAGGTAATTCGACTAGCAGGACTTGGAGTGCCATGACCGATCGACGCCCGAATGGTCTCTTCGCTTCCACGCTCATTAGCAGTGCGAAGCGGGGATCTATTCGTCTTCTTGGGAGGCATTGTAGTGGTGGAATTGCTTCGTTATTGTACGTGTGGTGACGCGTCGGAAGAGGGGTAAAATCGCAATTCTCGAAATCCCATGAGCGAAACATATCTAATTACTGAAAAACCGATAATAGTGTAAGGGCATGTACGCCTGCCTCCGGCTGCGTAGGGATCAGGGTGGTAATATAAGCGATACGGTTGCACACGTGGCTTCGAGTGATCTTAGGTGTAGGAGTATAGTAAGATTATCGGTGAGGATCTAAGTCCTCACGAGCAGTCGAGATAAGGTTGCACTTACCTGGCCGCATTACGTGCTCGCCATTGCAACCCTAACCTCTAGTACACGACCTCTCCATTACACCCGGAGTGTCTGGGAGGATTGCGTGTGGCTTCCGGACTGAATTACATTTTGCTGATGCAGTTCTTGAAATCGTTATACTTGCAATACTTTTACTTCATATACTTCTTCTGAGATTCTAATAGATCTCTTTGGACTTTCGCTGTATTAAACAAATAGGTTATGAGCCCGGATGAGCGATACTGATTCAAATCCTGATTATCCTCCACTTGGTCAGAATATGTTTGACGTACATTCTACTCCCATTGAATATCCAGAAGTAAACGAACCTTCAACAACACCACTGGGATCACTACCTCCTTCACCTCACCCGAAGACACCAGTTGAAATGGTACGATAAGGGTACTCCTCCGGAATGAATGCTACATTCTCTTTTTCAGCTCGCATCGACAAGAAAACACTGGTCAATGTCAAACTCGATAGTATCGGGACATTGACCAGACAAGAAAACTATCGAATATGGAGTGCCTCGATGGATATAGTTCTGAAGGGCATTCAGGCATACGAGGTAGTAGTGGATGGTGTGTCTCCAGCAGATGATGCTGATCAGACAGAAATGGATGCCTTCGAGCATCTTAAACATACAGCGTCGATCATATTCATCCAGGTTGTCTCACAAGACATTTTGGAGAAAATTGTCTAACTTGAAGACCCTCACCTGATGTGGACCTGGCTTCGCACCAAATATTATAGAGACTCAGCTTTCGCCTTAGTCTCCCAGATAATGAATCTGGTCTCCCTTCCTACTCAATATTCTGGTACAGACTTACCAGGATTTATATCCAAGTTTGAGTCCCAGTGGCTCGACCGTACGAAACTCTCGAAAGCCTCATCCAATATTTACTGAAAGATCTTTGCTACATTCCTTAACGAAGACAAGGCCAGGAGAGATTTTTTGTTGGGTTTTTTGGTTAAACTCCAAAACAACGTGATCGATAATCATACTACGAAAGATAGTTTGTCGTATGCTGATTTTGAGCAACGACTTATGGTTATAGACATTTCTGAGATTGAAGAAAATTCTGCTCTCTTTGTTCCTAAACCTTTGGGTAGTAAGAAAAAAGGGAAGAAACCGTCGAAATTGGGCAATACCAATAACTCCTCCTCCTCCTCCTCCACGAAAACTTGCACCTGGTGCAAGAAACATAATCCCGCAAAATCCGAAGGACATACCTGGAATGAATGTGTTCTTCAGCAGAGGCAGAATAAGGAATAGAAGGAAAAAGAAGAGAAGGATAAGGCCGAGGAAGCAAACATTACCACCAAGGGACAAAAGGTAAGAAACAAATCATTCTACTTCAACACGGCCTCATCAGCAAAAAGTGGAAAAGGTATTCTGAGCATTCTGAGCATTTAAAAGGTTTTTGAAAGTCAAGTTCGCGTTTGGTTGATTTTGTCGCGTCCAGTTATACGAATCATACTCAGCGATATTGCATCCACAATATGACGGGATTTTCAAACTTGGTATAGTGTTCTAAAATAGGTATAGCCTAGTTGGATACATTTCTCAATTGATTAAAGTTGGCTACTTTCATTTTTGAAAAATGTAATGAACATAGAATACTTTGCTGAGTCATGACATGAAACTTGACATTACTATTTCGAAATGACAAATCAAAAACAAACTAACTTAAATAGGAAATATTATTAAAGATATTCAGTTATTTGTTGATTATAGCTGGAGGTATTCCAAATATGGTTAGTTTCATTATGATTTGTCATGAAGATATATAAACCAAAAGTTTCATAATATTACTAA
>Ga0307515_10002918_pt1 | contig 36292 bp, 38 predicted proteins | sample 17_EM_MG_FD_194513 | JGI IMG/M metagenome (GOLD analysis project Ga0307515, IMG submission 194513) | Populus trichocarpa ectomycorrhiza microbial communities from riparian zone in the Pacific Northwest, United States - 17_EM | ecosystem: Host-associated > Plants > Roots > Unclassified | place... | reverse complement strand
ATACACTCAGGGACTTTGGTATGGAGGACTGCACACCTGTGAAGACACCCATGGTTCCTGGTCTGCGCCTGGAGAAACCTGGTAGTCCACTCAGTGCTGAGGAGGTTGAGTTCATGAAGGACAAGCCGTACCTGCGTGCCATTGGCAAACTCACTTGGTTAGCTAATGGTACAAGACCTGACATCGCCTATGCAGCAGGTGTGCTTGCTCGCTTCAACAACTGTGCAGGGAAGGCCCAGTGGACTGCAGTGAAGCACCTCTTTCGCTATATCAAGGGTACAATGGACTACAAACTCCAATATGGTCCCCATCCTCATCCTACTGCCTTCGCCTCATTCTCTGACGCCGACTATGCTGGAGATGCTGATTCCGCCAAGTCAACAACTGGTTTCGTGCTCCTCATGGGTGGTGGTGCTGTTTCCTGGTCTTCGAAACTACAGTCCCGTGTTGCTCGCTCCACCACCGAAGCTGAATTCATTGCTGGTGAGTCCTGCACCCGGGACATGGCCTTCTTCCGGTATATCTTCGAGGATTTGGGCTACAAAATTGCACTACCTCAAGCACTAGGTATGGATAATCAATCTGCTATTCGCGTTGCAAAGAACCCAGAGCACCAGGGACGCATGAAACACCTCAACCCCATCTATTACGGCTTCAGAGAGCAGGTAGAGGCTGGGGAAATCTCTCCACACTTTATTCCGACTGCGGACATCCTGACCAAGGCATTACCTCGAGAGCAGGTCGAGAAGGCTGTGAGCATGCTTGGTCTGCAAGTGTGAGGATCGGCCTCATCAGGGGGGAGACTTGAAGGTATATTCTGTTATGGTGACTGCTATTGACTTTCATAACTGTATTGTATGTTTCGGCCATTCCCCACTTCTTTTCATATTTCCTTGTGTTGTATATGCCTCCATTCTCATTTCGGCATTCCTATGTCCCTTCTGGACTATTATTCCGTGATTCCTGCGAGTCCTGTACGTTTGGGAACGATGGCACTGCCTCCCCTTGCGGGTTCTGCTCACTCCCATCGCTCCCTAGCGTCTAGTTAGCTTGATCACTCGCAGTTGCAAAGAGAGCACGCACGACAGAGAGCCGGATGGTGGGTGCAAAGGACTCGACATAGTCACACCCAGGTCGTTGGGAGAACCCTTGGGCAACCAGACGAGCTTTGTACCGCTCGATGGACCCATCTGCAGTGCGCTTGATGTGGAATACCCAGCACGATCCAACAGGTGTGCGGCCATGAGGGAGTTCAACAAGTCACCAAGTACCATTCTCCATGTGCGCAGCGATCTCCTGCTGGCATGCCTCCTCCCACTGCGCCTTCTCTGCGCCAGCCATAGCTTGCTTGAAGGTCTTTGGCACTGGCAGCTCACTAGATGCAGCATATGCTTGGTGGGCAGCAGAAAAGGCCAGCTCCCGTGCATCATCCATCTCCACATACTCACGGTAGATACCAGCTGCCTCCAGGACTGAGCCCCAGACCTGGTGTGCAATCTCAGCACCCTGCTCATCCTCAGAGTCCTGGTGATAAGACTCCTGGTCAGAGGGCCCAGGTGCAGGTGAAGCAGTGGATGCGGGAGGCTGAGGTGGGTCCTGGTGAATTGGGACCAGTGGCGCATTACTGATCCAGTAAGGACGAGGTTCAAAGCGTTGGCGAGTGGAGCGACGCGGTGCAGGTGGGGAAGGAGATCGAGAGTGATCATGGAGTGCTGGAGGTGCTGGATGAACAGCTGGGGGTGCAGGCAGTGGAGCAGGCAGTGGAGCAATCACTGCAACAAGCGCAGGCGGATCTGGTGGGTGCACCGGGGCAGCAGGCGCAGGCGCAGGCGCAGGGAGGTCGTCTCCCCCCAAATCCAAGACATCCTTGTCAGGGAAGGGTGGCAGAGGTCGATCTGCAGGTGGATGTGGTGCAGCTGGTGCATTGTGCACTGCAGGAGGCTGTAGCGTAGGATGCTGCTCGGGCCAAGGAATCCAAGGCGTATGCCTGAATGCATTCTCCTGCCAGAGTACATCCCTGGAGACTATCCTGCTGCCGGTCTCATGGTCCAAGAACTCCCAGCCCTTGTAGTCAATCACGATAGGCAATGAATGTGCAGAGCCTAGTGTGTGCTCCATGCTTGGGCTCCTCCCTCTGGTCCTTCTGCAAGTGGACATAAGCCAGGCATCCCCAGACACGCAGATTGGCAAGATTGGGTTTGTGGCCATACCAGAGCTCGAAGGGGGTGCAGCCAAGTGCACGGTGAGGGAAGTGGTTGTAGATGTAGTTGGAGGCATGAGCAGCCTCTGCCCACCATGAGATGGACATCCCTGCTCTAGCTAGGATGCATGTACAGTACATCCACCGCCACTCAGCCCCACACTCAACGGGCCTCTCGAAAACTGACTTGATAACCTGTAAAACGCTTGTAATATATTGTTCTAATACATAAATAATCTATTCTAAAAAAAATTTCAAGCCAAGTGCTTAGAAAATGGTGGCTCGAGGAGCGGCAACAACCTGAAAGCTGGCCAACAAGTTCCTGTGGGGCGGCCACCCATCGCTGCGCTGTCGCATAATTCCCCATAAATTAAAAATATGCCTCGGAAACCACAGTGAACACCTGAGAATTTTTTGAAACATGTTGAGAGCACATTTTTCCCACTGCCTCTGCCCCTTCCCATCTAACTCAACTATATCTCACTCTAAATCCCTCAAACTTACCGCAAGAATTACTATTGAGGAGAAGCATCAAAAGCTCAAGGTTGCTCTTGAAGAATGGTGGGCAACCAAGTCAGCCACCAAAGGAAGAGAGTGGGAGGATTGCAACAGAAGCGGATCGGGATATGCCTAGGAACCCTTGAGATCCATTCGAAATGATTTGTTATTTTTGTAGATTTTTTCTGGCTGGAGTTTCTGGGTTGGGGTGGGTGGCCGACTGAAGGTGGTTGCCATTTTGGGGTGTTTCATAATAAGTTGCCAAAGGGGAGGGGGGCACAAAAACTCGAATTACATTTCAATCTCTAATGTATATAGCAATTATTATTTACAAGAGTGAGAGTTTAGGTCACGATTTGAGGACAGTGGCCAGCCCGGAAAACTTCCGGCTGAGTGGTGGTGTATGTACTGTAGCACTCTCTGCCTAGGTCCCTGAAGCCATGCTCCACTCTCCTGTTCTGCTGTGGGGTTGCACACACAGTGTGCTGCGGTTGTATGCCATGCTCCTTGCACCAGGCTGCAATCTGATTCCCAATGAACTCAGCTCCCTTGTCATCCCAGATGGTCACTAGTCTGCATGCTGGGTGCTGGGCCCTCAGCCATCGCCTTGTATTCCTTGAATGCCTCTAGTATGGTCTCCTCATGCTTGTTGGTAAGTAGCTTGAGCCAGCGCCAGCGAGTGAGGTCATCTGTAATGGTGAGGCGATAGACAACCCCACCAGGACCAGGGACACAGGCTCCACTCAAGTCAGTGTGAACCAGTTCAAGAGGGCGAGAGGCACGAGAGGAGGAGGCAGGGAATGGGTCGCGATGCTGCTTGCCAGCTGCACAGGCAGGGCAGTGGTGTTCAGGGTGAGCCTTAGACTCAATGGTCAAACCCTCCACATGGTGTACAGCATGCTCAACTGCATCCAGTGCTCTGTGGTTGAGACACTCATGCCATAGCTGGAGTGTGAGTGGGGCAACAGCAGCCGCATAGGCAGTCTGTGGTGCATGCAAAGCAGGCAGGGTGCAACCTAGGAGCTGGCCAATGCGGCGCCCTGACACTGTGGCCTGGAAGAGGACTTGACCCTCTTTGCTGAAGGCAAGGGAGTGCCAGTGCCAGTGAAGGTATAGCCGAGGGCAGTGAGGGTAAACAGAGACAGTAGATTGGAAGCCAGTTGTGGTACATAGAGGACATTGGAGAAGCGGACAAGGGGTGCTGGACTCCCCTGCAGCATTGGCTCAAACCAGCAGACACCAACTCCTTCAGACCAGACAACACTGTTATCTCCTAGCCACACAGGGACCTGATGGGCTCTGTAATGGGTGAGCCATTGCCTGTGTGGGGTCATATGGCACGTTGCCCCTGTGTCTGGGTTCTAGGAGTGACTAGTGATGAGGTCTGAGGGAGAATGGATGCGACTTGCTTCACCAGCAAACTCTGCAAGCGCTGCATCTGCAGCCTTGGCTTGCTGAGGTTTGCCTTTGCTGGCAGGGGTCTTGGGCTGTGAGTGATTAGCCAAGCGCTGCTCCTTTGAGCACTGTATGTTGCGACACTCCTCAGTAAAGTAGTTGCCATTGGTCTCACACCAGAGGTAGTCAAACGCAGAGGCAGGGCGAGGGCAAAGGAGGCAACCAGAGGGGTTGAGCGCACTGGCAGGAGGTGCATGGGCTGCAAAGGCAGTGTGCAGGTCTGTAGCAGAGTCCATGGCATTATTGGAGTCGAGTAGGCGTTCCAGGGTGGCAGCATCCTGCTTCTCTGCACCAGCATAACCATTCCTGATGTGCTGGAAGCTGGGGCCAAGGCCACGCAGGACTACATGCATCCATAGCTCCTCCTTGAATTTGAGGAGCAAATAGGAGGCAGGCCAGAGCTCGCTCCACTCATGAAGCAGGCCGCGCACACGTCCGCCATAGCGCACAGTGGACTCCTCATTGCTCTGCAGGGCATTGAGGAACTTGTTCAGCTTGTCCAGGCGATTTGCAGCTGTATCTGGCTCGAACTCCTGCTTGAGGTCATTGTATACACACTTGGGGTCATTGTAGTCAATGTCCTTCACCTTGTCCTCAGCAAGGGGGCTCAGGCGCATGCAGAGGACGAAGCATGCGTGCTCAGCCAGGCCCATATACTGTAGTGTGGAAAATTGTAGCAACGGAGGGGGTTTGTGACGTGACGATCAACCAGTTAAGAAACAGAATGGCATGGGAGTGTGTGACATGATTATGGAACAGGCACTGTAAGAGACCAAATCAGGGCAGTTTACAACAAGGTGTCAAAGCCATTTTGAATGATTTCTGACTGGATTTGGTATTTTGCAGAATGATACTCTGTTTGTCTGACACCCTTGCTGTAAACTTGGCCCCACTCAACCTTGCTTGTTGGCCCATAAAATGGCCCCAGAATTCTCGAAAATTAGCCTACACAATCCACAATGCCCCAGTCATCCATAACGAACTACTTCTCTCCTGCTACACCTGATCAAATTGCTCAAAATAAGCAATTGGCAACAGCCAAGCTGCAAAACAAGGTCCAGGCCATTAAGACTCTGTGAAAGCTCTGTGCTGAAGAGGAAGCGCAGCTTTTTGATGAAGCATGACGACGCAACAATGCAAAACGAGCATGTGCTTATCGGGCACAATGCAAAGCCGCAGGGAAAATGACAAAAAGACCAGTATGTTGGCAATTCTTGCTATTTCGAAGCTCTAACTATGCTATTACAAACAGTTACAACTGAAACCCCCCATCCTCTCATCGACTCTCCCTCTTCAATCTGCTGATCCCATGCATCTGCCCCTCAAAAAGTCTTTGAAGAAGCAGATTGCATTGGGTACAGCACCCAACCGCCTTCGAGCCCCCCGACAGTACTGGTTTCACCCAGAACTTTGGCCTGATATTGCAGAAGCTGCCATTTGCAAGGACTGGTCCTCTGCAGCAATTGTCACATATCTTCAGTGAACACCTGCAGGTGCTGCCCGCTTCTGTGGCTTGACCCATTCAACAGTTTGGAAGATGATGGACTGTGAGCACTGCAAATCATGGAGCGCACAAATGATGGCTTGTGTTGAGTCAGTGAAGAATAGGAGAGAGATTTCAAAACCTCTGGGTCACCCTCAACTGTTTGTAAGTCCTGCCAATATGTCTCACTGCCAAATTCTCATGACCATGCAGGCTCAACATCCTGAGGTCATCAATGTGACCAACCACCAGATTCAAACAATGCATGAAAATGGAGTACCCCTTAGTATCCCCATCGTCTGCAGTGTCTTGCTTGGTATCACCCAGCAGCTCTGTCCAATGCTTCTTGATGGCCAAATCTACAAAATCTCTCGAGATTATGTCTGAAGCTTCATGCATGCACTTGGTTATTCATACTGAGTTGGTACAAAGAATGCAAAGTCTACGCCTGGCACCTGGCCAGAACATGGACAAAACATGGCTATCTGCATAGCTTGCTCAATCCAAATGTTCCACACTCCTCCTGAACTCATCATCAATGCTGATCAAACCGGTATTCATCTCCTCCCATCACCAACTTGCACTTGGAACCCCAAGGGTGATAAGCAAGTCCACATCATTGGAAAGAACGAGAAGCGTCAAGTGACCCTTATGATGGCATCAACTGCATCGGGTCATCTCTTGAAGAGTCAAGTCATTGTTCCAGGAAAAACAACCCAGTCACTCCCACCTGCGGACAAGCTTCAACCATTTGTGAAATATCTCAAGTATTCCTTCAGTGGTGGTGATAAACATTGGTCCAATCTGAAAATGATGAAGGAGGTGCATACATGTTCTGTGTTTCTAGTCTCTCCTTCCATTCATCCCGCATTTTTGCTGACAAGCTATTGCAGTGGATTACAGAAATTGTTATTCCCTACATCAATGAAACCAAAAAGAACCTTGTCCTTCAGAGCAATGTTCGAGCAATTCTCCTCATTGATTGCTGGTCAGTTCACCGAAGTGAAGAGTTTCTTTTGTGGATGAAGGAGCAGCATGGGAGGATTATCCGCATCCATTTCATTCCTGCCAACTGTGAGTGCACATATCTTATCTGATGCTGGTATTGAAACCAGATTCTAAGGCACAGGCAAACTCCAACCGAATGATCAGCTGCTCAATCGCAGCCTCAAGCACGAAATCAATACAAAAGCAGTTGAATGGATGTCATCAATCGTTCAACAGTCCCTTGCTGCTGGACAGCAAGTCGTTGCCTTCCCTACTGACCTACCAACACTCCGTGCAATCTCTGTGGCATGGATTGGGAAATCCCTTCAAGCTCTTTCAAGAAGACCAGAGTTGATCCGTAAAGTAAGTCCCTGTTCCCTGCACCCCAGACATCATTAACTCTAGCACTGGCAGGCCTGGTGTTCAGTTGCTGCCGGGGATTGGGATCTCTCATATGAGTATCTCACTGGCACATGGATGAGTGACATCATTGACAAGGTCAATAATGATGTTGACTGGATTCATGTAAATGCACATGAACACAGAGATGAAATGGTACCAGAGCTGTTCAACATCGAAGATGAGGATGATTTCAATGATGACACAGCCCTGGACATGGAAGAACTCAACAAAGCCTTGGAAGGGACAGCATTAGGAGATGTGTGTGTAGATATGGAAGGTAATATTGATGCTCCAACAGACCCAGGGAATTCTGGGGAGCTATGTACAGACTCCAACCCAAATCTCCTTGAAAGCAACGACCCTATGGAGGTGATCGATGTTGATACTATTGATTTGGACTCAGATTTAGACTCGGTCAGTGATAATTTTGACTAGAACTATTTTATATAATTTCTTTTTGGGTATTTGAACAAGTGTCACAAAATCGGCCTTAAGAAACACCTGAACACTGAATGTGACGTGATGTTCCATGTCCAGAAGAAACGAGAGGGCTGAATGTGATGTGATGCATTGCTACAATTTTCCACACTACAGTACTCATACAGTGGAACTTGCCTATATGTATACATACCTAAATGTATACCCACCTAAATGTATGTGAAAACCGCCAGAATGGCCTCGGTTCCATAGAAATAAATGTATACCCTTCTATTTGACTATTGTGAATGAGATTTTGTGAAATATACACATAGCCCGACAAAAGAACAAAGCAAGCCAGGGACAAAGCAGGGCCAGAGTGTCAGGATGCAATCCAAAAAAAAACCCTTCCTATTGGAGATAGATACACTGTGCACTGAGCACCAGTCTAGTCTTCCATTCCATCTCTTGTGGCTTGTGATTTCACCTCTTCCATTTCTTGTAGCTTGGTTCATGACTATTTTGAAACTCTATACAACTTGGCTCTGTTCCATGCTCACGAGCAAGAGTTTTCTGGCTTGTTCTGAACATTCAGTTGCTCCTCAAAGCCAAGCAACACAACACACTCAAGAGCTCGAAGACCACAACCTACTTTTGAAGCACGGAAACCAAAGAAAAGGAGGCTGCAAATACCAATACTGACGAAAGAGAGGTGATTTTGGTTGACTGAGCAACGCTTTTTTGCACATCCATTGATCTTGATTGTAGCTCACACTTATTCATGCTTCATAATAAATGTTTTGTCTTATAGTATGTCTAAAGTAATTGTTTTTCATTTTTACAAGCCCCTAAGACATGATAAGGCCATTGCCTTGGCTAGTGGTATACTTGCCTAAATGTATACAGTTTGGGTGACTCCCGACTGCATACATTTAGGCAAGTTCCACTGTAATACTCTTTTCCCCAAGTTGTGGGCTCATCCCAGTCACCTTTTACAAGGCCCAGCACACCCTCCTTTTGCAAGCGAAGTGTCGTATGGTACCACCATGCTGGCCAACTACCCTTGGTGAGTTCAGGGCATTTGGCAGTGAACTCGGTGTTGTATGCGTCGGTGGTAGACATGAGCAGATGGATGGTGATGAACAAGGGATAATGGTGTTACAATTGGCACAATTGGTGGCCAAATGGAGGAGATATGGGTGCACCGAAGTTGAATGAACTTGTGAGCACAGGGTTCGAACCGGCAAGTATGAAAATGTAATATTCAATTTGTGGGCTTATCATGGGATTACAAGGCAAGGTTGACCAATTGTGGTCCTAGCAAAACAGTATTGCCAAAGCTGAACAGCATGGGCGATCGTGCTGATTTTTGGTGTATTATATCGGTCGACCAGATGCTACCCGAGTACAAATTTGCAGGCCGATCGGCGCGAATTTTGGTGTGGGGGAAGGGCCACATAAGCCGTACGTGCGCACAAATTTGCAAGGCGATCGGCGGTGCAGAGATGACTCTGTTGTGCTGTTTTTGGTGTACTGAGTGTGTAGCTGGGGTTGCAGAAAAGCAGGTGCGATTGAGCACTGAGGGATGTAATCGTCGCAGTTCTGAGTCGATAGAGGCTCATACAGATGGCGGAAGTCACTGGAAGTAATCTAGAGAGCTGGGATGCAAGTGGGAAGTGGAATAGAGGCAGGAATGAGCAATTTCTGGCCCTCTAAAGCACAGGACTCATAACCACTGTGAGTGATCAAGCTAACTAGATGCTAGGGAGTGATGGGAGTGAGCAGAATCCGCAGTATATTCAATATACAAGGTAAAACTAGTATCTAGCTTGAACTCCTGCTTGAGGTCATTGTATACATGCTTAGGGTCATATTGTAGTCAATGTCCTTTACCTTGTCCTCTGCAAAGGGGGCTCTCAGGTGCATGTGGAGGATGAAACAGGTGTGCTCAGCTGGGTGCAGATACTCCTAATACTCCTTTCTGCAATAATATTGCCTTTTCTCCCTTTCCCTCCTCATCCTGACACTCTCTGCTCCTCCCAATCACTCCAACATTTCTGATCAACCATTGTCCCTCATTTGTCACTTCCTGCTCCCTCTCATTCACATTGCCTCTCCAATCCTGATACTGCTCCTGACCCAATCCCAACCACCTCATCCCTTCCCCCACTTATTCATGACTGATGATATGGGCTCAGCCTGATGGCCTCTGTTTGTATTCTGTGTTTCCCTACATTTGTACTGCTTCCTGCATGCTACCAGACTCATTCCCATAGTGTAGACCTGTCTCTGTCTTCCACCCCTCCACTAATGCTGCCTTGCTGTCCCTCCTGCTCCACCACACCTGTGTCCCTTGCATAGCCTCTGCTTCACTGCCCATGTGTAGTTCCACTTCCACACCACCTCCCACTGCTTCCACTTCACTTCCACTTTGCTATGCCCCCCCCCACTCCACCACCTCCTGCAGTCTGGTAGCTGAATGTTGTAGAATTAGACTTTGTATTTAAGCTTGGACTTGATGAGGAACATACCTCACTTGACATCTCAGCTATAGATGTTTGATTGTGTGCCCTGCTTAGCTCACCTTGAATCCTGACCTGCTTGCTTGCTTGTCAGTCTTTTGGTCTCCAAGGCCATGTGGTCCATTCCCCTGCCCTCATGTGCTAACTCCCACCTGTAGCATTGCCAGGCTAGCCAGCCAGACTGAGTCCCCACTTCAGTCAGCCCCTTCAGTGTTGCACCTAGTCAGAGTGCTTGCTGCCAAGACAGATTGGGTGCCCATTGTGCTTTTGAGCAGTCACTTGGGAATTAGATCCAAACAAGCCTGTAAGTTGTTGTACCCTAACCCTTTCCCTTCAGAGATCCTATTCCTGCTGGCATGCAATGACAAGAGGAGACCCCCAATTCCATTGGCAAATGGACTAGCCTCAAGACCCCTCCTTGGCTTCTGATCACTGGTCTCTGTTGGAGACTGTTAGAATTACTGATTCCATTGCACTTTCCTGGCTTCCAGTCACCTTTTACAAGCCCCAGCACACCCTCCTTTTGCAAACAAAGTATTGTGTAATGACTGCCAATATTTAGCATTGCCACATTGATTGCAATAATGAACTTTGATATATTCCTGATTCACAATAGTTTACAGTGAGCAAAAAAACTGATTCACAGAAGGTCAAATTTTGCTTGTGAGTCAAATTATGGCCCAGGGAACAAAGGTAAATCCGTGAGAAATTCTGAGAACAAAGATAGATATCGTGTCCTTTGTTATACCAAAGTTCAGGACTGAAGTCCTGGCCAATAATTTAATACACAGTTTACAATCAAGCAGACTTGATGAATCAGTTTTTTTGCTGGTGCTTCATTTGGGCCCTTTAGCCTTTATCACTGCCCCTATCCTTCTGGGCTTGCTCTCAACCACATTTCTACAAACCTCACTTGGTGTTCTATCCTGTGCCACCAGCACTTGCTCCCAAAGCTCATCCACACTGGCAGGAGGGGCCCATAAACATTGGGCTGCCATTTGAGGTGTTGCCACCCATATTCAAATGGGCTGAGGCTGGGTGACTGCAGGCCACTTCAAGATGATTACTTTGATCTATTGGCACCATTTTGAAGCCTTCTGAAAGGTGTCCTTAGGGTCATTATCCTGTTGAAAGGTATGCCAAGGCATGTCCAGCACACAAAACTCCACAATAGCCAGGAATTCAACTTGAAGAATGCTGGTGTGCAGCTCAGCATACATTCTCCTATCTATTGTGCAAATATGGTCCACTCCTTGGGCAGGTGCACAGCCCCAAACCATCAAGAATCGACCCCCAAACTTGACAATCCACTGGCATGATTGTGCTTCAGGGCAGGCCCAGGTTTTTTCCATACCCAGGTCCTCCTATTTGACCCCATCCTATTAGTATTAGTCTCATATGACCAATTCACCCTGCCCCACCCCTCCAGAGTCCAGTGGTGGTGCTCCAAAGCTCCACTGCCAATGAGCCCTGGAAAGAAATGGCCTGTTCTGCTCTATGACAGTCTTGAGACCTGCCTTTATTGGACAGTCATAACTGTTTGGAGGATGACATTGAGGCCTGAAAGTCTCATGAGTTGTGAGGCAGTATCAGCTGCTCCAGAGGTGACTCTTTGGGCAAGGAGGAATTGATCATTGGCTATGAGCTGCCTTGAATGCCCACCAGGGTGCTTGGGCAGGCTGTCTTTGACAAATGAGTAACACCTTTAAACTGTAGAGTAGCTGACATGCATCTGGGCAGCCACCTGGTGACAGGATTTGCCATTGTGGAGTAAAGTCCCAATAGTTGCTGGGTGTTGGAGGACATGTTTTCCAGGGGGTAGTTGATGCCCATGGGTGGTATATATACTCTTGAAAGCAGATTACATGATATCTTAGGTTTAGCCATGTGATATCACATGACTAGGCCCATTTTAATGCAGGCAAAAAAACTGATTCATCAAGTGGGGCCCCTTCTAAAGTCAATATCAAATCAACAAAGAGGGTCAAATATTTGGCGTTTGACACAACAAAGGACATGATATCTAGCTCTGTTACCAGAAATTCCCACGGGTTTGCCTTTGTTCCCTGGGCCATAATTTGGCTCACAAGCAAAATTTGACCTTTTGTGAATCAGTTTTTTTGCTCCCTGTACATGTGTATCCTAACTATTGTATAAATACCTGGATTGTGCTAGGTCAAACCTTAACCAATCTTGGTCTCTACTCAACACCCCACTTGAAACCCCACTTGAGCTCAGAAGAAGCCTGGTACACAATGTGCCCTGGCTTGGCCAGAACCCCAAACATGACAGAAGATCAGCTCACACATAGCCGCCACACATTGCCCAATACATGTCCAGAACCTGCACCTGATTACTGTTTGAATCCTTGTTACCACCTGTTGACTGCCAGAGGCCTGTACCTGTTGTATCTGACCATGGAACCTGCCCTCCTAACCCCCCACAGAGATGGGTACACTGCAGAAACAGCAAGCCACTCCCAAACCAGGCATGCAGAGAGCCCAGTGGTAGTCAGCCACACCTACACTCACTCAGGTCTACCCCTGAGCCAGGATGAGGTTACACAACCAGTCACTGAAGGGTAGGAGCAACAGCTTCATAAGCTGTCATCATTGGACAACATGCCTGATTCCTCCCCCACTCAAAGGACACAGGACACAGTTTCTAGACCCCATGTCCACACACCATATTTCATACCCCAGCTTGTCACTATGATGAGGATGAGGATGACCCATGCATGTCAAGGTAAACACATTCCATGCAGCAGTGAACACTTGGGCCAGAACCACCATTGGGCAGCTGATGTTCCTAAACCCCAACCATGGTTTCAACCTGGTACTGCTGAATAATGTTGCCAACAATGCTGACCTACAGACATACCATTAGAACTACATTGCTGCATGATTCCTGATAAACACCCATGCCTGTGCAGGGCTTGCCACCACCCTCACTGCTGGAAACCAGCCCCCTCTGCCTGCACCATGACACCAGCCTCCCAAGACTGAATTACCAGACCCCTTCACTGGCAAGTCACTGGCATTAGCTCAACACCTTAATCCAACAGTGTGAACATTTTATTGCCATCAATCAACTACAGTAAAAACTGTCTAAATGCATGTGGTTGGTGGATGCCAAATTGCAGCCAAATTGCATGCATTTAGACAGTTATGCAAGTATAGAGAACAAGTGACTGGGACACATTAGGGCAACTGAGTTAGTCTATAAAAACACCAAAAATGTATATAATCCATTAAAGTAGTCTAGTCATCAACTGAAATCCAGCTGCACCTGTCATCACTTTGGGCAATGTCTGTTGTTATCATGAGACCTTGTGATGATGGTAGACTGTATTTGATTAGAATAAATAGAACACAAATGAAACACTCACAGAAAAACTCACTAAGAATTGTTCCCATCAAGCACTTCAGGTTCTGAATCACTCACAAGAATTGCAATACTATCTGTTTCCATTTCTGTAGGAGTATTCCCTTGATTAGAGACTGAACTGAAGAAGTTGGTGATGTGGGTGGCAGTCATTCCTTCACAAGCTTCTTTGCAGAGGGTTTCTGAGGCAAGTGAGAGGGATTTGAAGAGTTGAAGAAACTCCTTCTCATTTCTGCAGTTGATAGCAACATGTTAGAGGAGTTTTACCACTGCCAGCACCTCTTGGTACATTGCTGGTGGTGCTTCACTAGGATGTTGAGATTATCATCTTCTGGGAGTTCTCTTGCCTGATAAGAGTTGAGTCCTATCAGTTACAGTGTTTAAAGCAAGGACTTACTGCTTCAATGAGATCCTTCATGTCATTGTCCTGTAATGGCCAAACAGGAAGCACATGTTCAGCCAACAAAACCTCAATATCATCTACAAGGGTAGGTTTGTGCAAATTTGCATGCTGACCAGGATGTGACTTGATGGCAGTGTTCAAGGTTTGAAGAACTTTGGCCACATCTGCAACTTTGGCTTTGACTTCTGGGACTGGCTCAATGCTTGTTACAAGTCCAGTTGATGGTAGAATCCCTGTATGGCACCAACATGCTTGAATAGTCTCCAGTTTGATGGCATCCCAGGCTTCAGCGAGCAAGTGCATTGCCTGGAGCAAGTCAGTCACAAAAATATCCTCCTCCCCAGCTTCTTCTCTATCCAACAAATGGAACAACCACGATTTTCCATACCTTGCCTTCAAATCTCAAATGATTCCAGCATCTGCAGGCTGAACATGAGCTGTGAGGTTTGGGGAGAAGAAAATAAAGTGAATGTTCATAATATTACCTTCTCTCCACTTATGTCCACCAAAATTGTCCAACAGCATTGTCACATGGACCCCCTCCTACTGAAACTCTTCATCCAAGTCCTCCATGGCTTGGGCAAAGATCTCTCCAGCCATCCACACCTTCTTATTGTGGAAGTACCAAAGACCCAACTCCAAACCAGTCTTCTTCTTGAAGCAGTGGGGCTTTGCTGCTGACCCAATGAACAGAAGGTGGGCTTTTCTTGTGCCAGTTGCATTCATGATCACCAGGACAGACACCTGAGATCTATCCATCTTCTTTCCAGCAATGTGCTTTGTTGATAAACTGTGAGTTTTATCACTTCTCCAGAAGAATGCTGTTTCATTGCAGTTGAAGATGAATTCTGGATCCCTCCCCTCCAGAAGTCCTCAGATGTGTAGCTGTTCCTCTTGAGCACTTTCTGGGAATGCTGAGCCAGCTTCTCCATGCTGTCAATGGTCTGAAAGCATGTGTTGCTCCTTGAATGAGCTGAGCCAGCCAGGGCTGAATGATATGCTGTCCTCACTGATATTCAAGTGCTTAGCAATCCAGTTCCCCTTCTCAATGATCAATGGGCCTGTCACAATGTGCCCAAGGGCCTCACAACCTTGCACCCAATGACCAAGAGCAGCTTTGAGCATGGGGAATCTCACTGCTCAGATTCTCCTGGCAGTTCCATTAATATCCCCACTCATAACTTGAGTCCTCCAATCATTTCCCTGCCTCTTCCAATATGAAATATTAAACTGAGTCACCCAGCCTTTGTAGCCCTCAACAGTGTTGAAATACTCAGCTGTTTGAGGCTGGTTCTATCCCTTCTTTTGCATGACATTGAGAATATGCAATTTCTCTCCTAGCATGAGTGTGTCCTTCTTTGATATGGATTTTCAAATGGTGTTGAGCTGGTGGCATCCATATTTTCCTATCAGAGGTACTGTATCTGTACTTGAACTGGTCTTTGGACCTGGTTTAGCCTGTTGACTGCCATTTTTATTGATTGTGGTGGGTGCTATTGGACAAGAGAGAGGAGAAGTGACAAAGGTGACTCAAATAACTATGCATACATCCATTTCTAGCATTGCCAAGCCTATGATAGAGTTTTCAAGTACAGTACTGTACCACTCACCAAGCAACAATCTGTTGCTCACTGAGAACATCAAGCCAGTGGGATATCAAATGCTCAATGTAATTACATATTGAATAGAGATAATTTGACTCAATTAGAGCTGCACCCACAGTTGCAACCCTGTTGATTTGTGCCTGGGCTTCTACCACAATGTACCACTCAGTGAGTGATGCAGGGCAGGCACAACAAATCACCTTGATATAATATCTATGGTACATTCTCTTTAATTATTCATCACTCTCATCTTGTGCTGACCATGGTTCAGACTCTGTGTCAGATTCAACATCCTCTGGGTCAAGATCATCCTCCCAAAGCAAGTCATTTGAGGTGTGTTTCTTCTTGCCCTTTCTTTTTGTGAGTTCTGCATATTTTCTGCACTGATAGACAATCCTTCTGATTGTGCAGTGGAGGTACCCAAGACAACATTCTTCAGAAGAGGGGGGACTGCTCAAGTCATTGGAAAACCTGCAGCAACAAGCCTCTTGTGCTCATTCTGGTACTGTGCATTTGCTTCTCCCATATTTTTTTTCTGGGCAGCTGTTTCTGCTTGCCTCATTGCTAGATCAGCCTTCTTCTGTGCTGCCTCACCCTCTATCAAGGCTTGCTCATTCATGAAAATGCTACTGGTTGCATGCTGCCCCCTTCCACCAGGGAATAGCCACCCCCTAGGGTGATTCTCTTTTTCTCCTTCAGGACAAGACCTTCTCACAAGGTCCAGTTTTTAAGGGTCAATAGTGCAAGCTGTGTTTCCATGGGACAAACCAATTCCATCATTGCATCATTGTGGTTGCCAAGGTGCTCAATGTCAACCAGCAAAGTGGCAGTATAGTCAATCACTGCCAATTTGGTCATTTGTGTCATTTCTGATGCCAATTTGGGTTTAGATGATTGTTTTTGGGGAGTAGGAAGGTGGAAATCAAGAGCTGGTATGGCATTTGCAGAGGAAGGAGGCTCAGGTGCCCTCAAACCCATTCAACAGTGAGTAAATTGCTGAAGGTGAAGGTGAAGGTGCAGAACTGGTTGGTACAGTAGACTTGAATTTGGAGAGTCAGGCTCAGTGGAATGTGAATTGGCTTCTGCCATGTGGAATTGGGAGTGGAGGGCTTTAAGATTAAGATCATCAAATAGCTTTACTGCCCATTTGACAGGGCTGTTGAGGCTCACAATAGGTGTACTCTTGCTTGATATGCCCACTGAGGGTGCAGTCATCTCTGTTGTAATTTGAGAGCAGTCAATTGGCCAGGTCCCAGTCTTTTCATATGACGTTTTGATATTCTCAGGTGTGAAAGCATGCTGATATGGTCCACCCTTTGCCAATCTTTGGCCCTTGTAATTGGGCATTCCCCTCCAGATCCTGATGGTAATATCACTTGAATTGTGAAAATCCTACAACATCCAGTGCTATTGGAGATGTTTAGGCCATGCTTCCACCAGAATTACACATAACTCACTTTGCAGTGCATGTGTTGTGTATGGAAGGAGGCAGAGCACATGAATGTTGCTTTCCTTTGCATACTCCAAGAAGGCTTGAGTGAAATGGGAGGTATGTCCATCAACAATAAGGAGCCTGGCATGGCCATTGGCAACCTGACAAGTGGGAGGATCAAAATCACACTTGATCCACTCTCTGCCTATGACCCCTGTCATATACCCCTTCTCTGACATACAAACACCATGCCAAAAACCTGTCACTCATTGTGTTACATTTGATTTGCAGGACTAGTCACATTGCACCAAGGGGGTTTTCCCATGTGGAACTACCCCTCAGGATCCTTCCTTGGAAGATTACTGTTGGAGGGGACACCTTTCCACTGGCTGAAATGATGGGAATCATGGTGGCTGTTGCCCTGGTCTCATTCCTTAGTGCAATCTGTTGCTTTTGGCCTTTAGACCCAATATGGCATGTCTTGTGTACACTCCTGTCAAGGAAACAGCATGTTTCATCCATGGCAAAGATGCAATCTTGCTCAATGCTGCAGGTTGTGATGGTGGTTTGGAGTAGCTCAAACCAATCATCAACAATGGCTGAGTTTAGGGCACCCCCTCATACTGTTGTCAATGTGGTAGACCAGTAGCTTCAAACTCTATCATGATGGCAATGCATGAAGTGACCAAGCCAGTGATGGCTGACTTTTGCATCTCCAATGCCAGATCACATACCCAGGATCTCATTTGCACATCTGGAACATCTCCTTCTAGTGTCTGGAAAGCCCTGATGCACTGTCTCTTCAAGATAATTGACAATAAGGCATTCCTCATCAGGACAAATCTTCTGCTGTAGGCTAGCTGAAGCCAGTTTTGAAGGTTGACCTTGGATGCATGCTGTTAACATTGATAATGGGATGCAGTGCTTGGCTGGAATGGCAGCTTGGGAGAGTGGCTTATCATCCTCCCAGGTGGCCCAATACTCATTTACAGCCTTTTGAATGCTCAGGTCCTTTTCTAGAAGCTCCTTTCATGTCTTTACAGCTGTTGGGAGCCACACTGGCACTGGCACTGGGTGGAAATGGATGGGTAGTAGCAAGCCCTTGTTTCAGTGCTCCTGCCACTCAAGAGAAGGATTGGGCTCCCAGTGAAGAACCATATATTCATAAATACTATATTATGCTTCTGACTAAATATCATAAGTTCCCATGCATTTTCCAGCCAAAAAATGCAAGGTGAGCAATCAGAGGCCATGGCTCAACTGCCTAACAGGCACTCTGGGTGAATGAATGAGCATGGGAGCTAGGAAACAAATTCATATTATATATTAAATACATTTAAATACATTTATCATGTTCAAGGCCCCATTGGAGCTCTGAGCTGCCTGTTGCTCACTGGGTGGTCTGGCTCAGTGAGTGGTATAGTACTGTAATTGTAATGTCTATTAGTCTGGGCTTAGACCTGAGGACTATTATTTCAGTCCACAAATATAAGTTTTGCTTTTTCCAGTATAAGAATAAGAGAGTATGTTTGTAGTTGCTACCAAGTAGGTGTATAGGACTAGTTCCTCAATAATAGCAGTGCACACACCTTAGGATATGATTCCTCAGACAGGTGGTTGTGATGGAATTGGTCAATTGTGATGGTTTCCAAGAGAAACTGATGTTGAAAAGACAAAGGAAAGGGAGGGGCTTGAGGCTTGTCCATGCACACTGGCAGGAATAGAATCTCCAAAAGGGGGAGGGGATGGGTATGATGCTGGTTTACAGGCTCATCAGACCTAATTCCCAAGCAATTACCCAAAAGCATGACAGGTGCCCAATCTGTCTCGGGGCAAGTGCTCTGACTAGGTGCAACACTGAAGGGGCTGACTGAAGCAGGGGTTTGGTCTGGCTGGCTAGCCTGGCAGTGCTACAGGTGGGAGTTAGCACATGGGGGGGAATGGACTACATGGTCTTGAGGGCTGATGTCTGATGAGTGAGCAGGTGAGTGAGCATGTTGGGATTCAACTAAAAGTGGTGCAGGGTGCACAATAACAAACATCTATTATCAAGATGTTGAGTGAGGGACATTCCTCATTGAGTCTGAGCCTAAATTCAAAGTCTAATTTACAAACATGCAGCTACCAGACTGCAGGGGGTGGTGGAGTGGAATGCTGTGTGTGGATGGCATAGTGAAGTGGAAGTGGAGAGGAAGTGGAGGTGGCATTAGTGGAGGGCACAATGTGGGGCAGGTCTACACTATAGGGATGAGTCCAGTAGCATGTGGAGAGTGATACATACATGAGGAAACATAGGATACAGGTAGATGCCATTGGAAGGAGTCCATAGTATGAGTCATGAGTCATGGGGAGTGAGAGGAGGGATCAGGGGATCAGAAGGAGGTCAGGAGCAGGATCAGGATTGGAGGGGTGACATGAAGGGGAGCAAGCAGGAAGGAACACATGAGGGACAATGGTCAGTCAGAAATAATGGTGTGTTGTGGGTTGTGTGGGGTGAATAATGTCAACAAGTGGGTGGTTGGTTGTGGGGCATGAGTGTGTTGTTGCAGGTGGGCAGCACCTTTGACTTTGATGAATCACCCAAGTGTGGATAGGTAGTAGAGGTCAGTTGCTGCCTGTTTTTGAGCATAAAGAGTTGCACATTAGCACAACATCTGCCATGTCATCATACCTCTTGGGGGCAACCACCTCACAGCAAGGGTTCCAGCAGCCATTATCACCCCTGTGCTTTGCCAGGGCATACTGCCATAGGCAGTGGCCTGGGGAGGCTGGGTCATGGAAAAGCTTGGATTTATTTTTTATTTTTTATTTTTTGTAATCCAATTTTATGTGCTAAGATCTAGTCTATGTTACATGATTTGTTGGATGTGTTATGAAAATGCCCTAATAGACCTGTTGCTCCCTGTCAGAAGGAATTAGATGTGGCCTAGAAGAACTCTCATGGTGGTACAGTCGAAATTTCTATAATGCATACAGTCAGTCAACACCAAAATCTATGCATTATCAAAATTATGCAGTATTGGATATTGTATGTATTACATGAAATTGATGGTCTCAAGTTGACTAAGAGCACAAAAAGGTATCAAGAGTGGTCTGCTTTTCTCCTTTCTGGCTCATCTCTTGAAGATGGCCTTGGTATTCACACAAACTCTTTAAAAACTTGAACACACCTGTTGTACATACAGCCATACTGTGCTCCTCAAGAATATGACACATTTTTATTACCTCCTTGAGAGGTGGGGCCACTACTTCAGGTTCATCATCAGAGTCAATCTCCTTGATATCCCCTCTTCCCAAGCCAATCTCTTGTTGTACCATCTCTATAATATCAGCATCTCCACCTTCAAATGAATAGAGTTCCTCCCTGATCTCCCACTCCTCTGCTGGATCCAAAAGCTTGTCAAGGGTACTGGGCTGGCCAAAAATGCACCTCCAGTCTTTCAGTTGAGCAACCAAGTCTAGGAGATCTTCCTCAACCTCATTGCACTCATCAGGAGTCTTGGCCACTTCACATGATTCAGAGGGAGTGTCATCAGCCCGTTTGTTGTGTAGAGCAGTAAGAGCAGCAATGGCAGCACCAGTGTCATCCTCAGCTCTCAAGACAGAGTCTAGGGTCTTGTTCCACTCACTGGTAATGTAGTTGTTGCCAAGGCGCTTCTGGAGGTGTGTGTGAACATTGGGAAGTGACCACTGTTCTGTCACAAATTGGGTGACAATGTCCCAGCCTGCTGCAAGATTGGCTGGCATCAAGGGACAAGGGTGTCTGAGTGTGATTTTGGGGAGTGGTGGCTGCTGTATTCCAGTATGATTCCAGCAATGCTTGAGGGTGGCAGGCCTGACACTCTCCCATGCTTGTGTCGCCATCATCATTGCCTCAAGGAGGTTGATTTTATAGATATCCTCCTCATCAGCATTGTCCCACTGAATAGCATGGAGGCAGAACTTGTGTTGATAGTGGGCTTTGAAGCAGTGAATGATTCCAGCATCAAGAGGTTGGATATGCAATGTGAGACCAGGCTGAAAGTAGATGAGTGTTATATTCTTGGGTTCATATTGAATGGTATGGCTGGTAAAGTTGTCCAAAGTGAGAGTGATGTGGCAGTTTTGCAGCTGCAATTCAATATCCCATTGTTGAATCCACCTAAAGTGTGATTTAGTGATTGAAGGATGCATTTGAGCTAAGGATCTCACTCTTCAAAAAGAGCTGCTGTCATCCAAGCTGTTTTATTTGAATGATAGTAAAACCCATGTGCAATTGGGCCTTGTCGGCCAAAGCAGTGTGGCTTGATAATGCATTGGGATTTGAGTGCACATGTGCTTCCATCTTTGAGCATTGTTGTAGTTTGCATGACAGTGTGGATTGAGTGAAAATTAATGGACCCTTGGGCCTTGTGGAAAGTAGTCTACCACATTCACCTGCTTGATTGGTTGAGGGAGAGTATCCACATATGTATAAATGGTCATCCAATTGAAGAGGGTAAGGGTTTTTCATGCCATCTCCCCAATCAGTCTTGCAGAACTCTTTGGGGTCTCTTTCAATGGACCTGGCAAAGGTTTAGGACCTCATTTAGAGCCTTTGATGGGCTCCTTCTGGTGTTTGCACTTCCATTGGTCCTTTGGCATGGCAATCACACAATGGAGGAAACCAGACTGCCCAGTTCAATCTCAAGGTAACGCAAAAAAGTACAGAAGCTCACTCCATGCAATGTATACCCAACTTTTGTGTGATCTAGAAGCAAATCTTCCTTATCTTGGCTAATCAGCGTGTGCAGCTTTCCTTTGTTTCAAAATCTGATAATGCATAAATCCACCAAAATGTTATACAGTATTTGTTATGCAAAAATGGTCAATTTAGATAGGAACAAACTCCATCAATGCCCAAACCTATGCATTATGTGATTATTTTTTTTCGGGGCAAGGCACCAGCTCTGCTACCAACCCGCCTAGAGCCTGCAAAGGGATAGAACAGGAGGTGCCCCACTACATACTGGGAATATGACAGCTCTCTAGAGCTCTCCCTCCGTTATGCTGATGGAATCTAGTTTAAGACCCTGTTGCTTGTTGGAAGCACCAATACACCTCGAATCCCCAGAGGTTCAAAGGCCAGGAGTGTGGGGCTCGCTACTGGGTTCAGTTTCCCAGAGAATACCCACTAAACCACCAGGGAGCCACTAGCCTGACATTGGCAAGGGGGCCCATCCCCACGGGCAGGGAAGGGCACCATACCAGGCTGCTCAAAAAGTGTTTAACATCCCACCAGGAACCACACTGAAAAAGAGCAGAGCCACAAAGGGTTGCGCTTCCCCAATGTAGCCCACCTCTCCCTTGCAGCAGGGGGTGCCCCAGCACAAGCAAGCTTCTGTACCAGGGAGTGGACCTTGCCTCTATGGGGGAGGGGCACAGTAGAGGGATGATGGGGGATGGTGGATCAGTCAAGGGGGGAATGCGCAGGTCTCACTCTACCCTAGGGCAGGCAGCTTCAGGACAGCCTGAAGCTGGGACACATGCTGGTGAGGCCAGAAGGTGAACTTGGGCTCTGTGTACAGCTCCTTCATCCAGAGCTTCCACACAAACCACAAGAAAGACCCTATGGCCCACTCCCGAAGTGGGCAGAAGGAAGCTAGGGCCTGGTTAGGCTTTGGCCAATGCTTAGTTGGCCTCACAGAGCCTTTTTCCAGCCTCCCCATGGCCAGTATGGGATACCAGGGGGAGGGATGCTACTCATCTGGGTGCAAGGTGCGGATTGAGAAAGGGGGGATATGAGCCACAACTTCTCCCAAAGAACTTCCTGCAAGGGGTAAAGGTCGTAAGACCCACACCCTGTGAGAATGTGATCCAGCGAGACCCTAGCCCCACAGGCACAATTGAAACTGACTCTCCACTCCCACCACGCTGGCGCATCCAGTGGCTGTGACCCATTAATCTCCTGCCAGAGGGTTTCTTGCAGGCTGGTAGGTATGTTGATCTTCCATAAGAGGGGTATATACCTTCCCATGTCCAGGAGCACACCAAAAAGGTTGTACATAGTTACAACCCACCTGTCCATGAAATGAGAAGCACAGTGGGTACACAAAGGAGCTGGGACATTGTGATGGATCACCAGGGAGGTCAGGGATGCTATACTCTGGTGTTGGAGGACTGGGGAGGCATCCACCCATCTGGGGGGGGTGAGCAGATCCCCAAGGTGGAAAGCGCAGCCCAACAAGCAACCTTCATTGGCCTTGTTATTCCTAATGTCAGTGCCATGTGCCTTGGCCTTCACAAAGGAAGGCCTGCCACCATGGTTATGGAGCCGGAAGAGCAGATGTTGGAAAACTGGCCGGACAGAGGGGGAGTGGAGGTGGCGGGGGTGCATTATGTGATTATTATTTTTTTCGGGGCAAGGCACTGGCTCTGCTACCCAAGGGGTGCCCCAACGTCATCCATGGGAACTCGGCGGCTCTCTAGAGCTCTCCCTCCGTAACGCTGGTGGAATCTGGTTTAAGACCCCGTTGCCTGTTGGAGGCGCCAATACAGCCCGTCCCTCGTCAATACAAGATGGGGAAGTGGTCTCCTGGCACCCAAATTGTGAAAGACTGGGACTCCAAGGCTTCAGGGGCCAGGAGTGTGGGGGTTGCCGTAAAGCTCACTCGCTCCAGGAATACCCACTAAACCACCAGGGAGCCTCCAGCCCGACATTGGCAAGGTGGCCTGCCCCACGGACGGGGTCAGGCGCCGTACCGGGCCGCTCCTAAAGGGTTTTACGTCCCTGGGAAACTAACACCACGCTGGCCAGAGCCACGAAGGGATGCCCATTGTGGTGCAGCCCACCAGCCTCTTGCAGCGGGGAGTACCCGGTGCGAGCAAGCTTCTGCACCGGGAGTTGACCCCACCTCTATGGGAGGATGGTGCCATTATGGGATGACGGGCAAGGGGCACGAAATGCGCCTAGTAGCGCAGAAAACCCATCACCGCCCCACCAAGGGAGGGAGCCGGAGGAGTGCGCAGAGCTCAGCGTTACAGTCCACCATACACATCGTGTACTTAGGGCTCGCAAAGAGCTCCTTCATCCTTTTCTTCCAAACAAACCAAAAGAACATACCTATAGCCCATTCCTGCTGGCTGTGAGAGTCAGCCAACGCCCGACTGGGCTTGGGACACTCCTTAGTGGGGCGCACGGCCCTGTACTCCACCGCCTTGAGGGCTATGAGGGGGAACCAAGGGGAGGGGTGCCACTCGTCAGGGCGCAGGGAGCGCAATCCGAAAAGAGGGGGAGAGACCGCCTTCAACCGCTCAGCCAGGGACGCCGTCAGTGGAGAGAGATCATATAAACCACACCTGGTGAGGATGTGGGCCAGGGAAAGATGGACTCCACACCCACAGACGAACGAAGCTTTGACACTGACCCAGTCAGGACAGTAAAAGGGAAGGGAGCTGAGGGCATCCTTCCACAAAACCTCCCGGAGGCCTGTTGGGATATTGATGGACCATATATTGGAGAAGTAAATACCTACGTCCAGGACCTTGCCGAAGAGGCCAAACATGGCCACCGCCCACCGGTCCGCAAAGCCCGAGGCTTTCCAAGTGTGCAAAGGCGCCGGGACAGTGTATCTCACCAGAAGAGCACTGAGGTGGGACAAAGGCTGGTGAGCCAAAACCAGGTGCGAGTCCACCCATCCAGGGGGAGTGTAGAGGCCAGGGATGTGGAAATCCCGCCCCGAGACTCGTCCCTCATTAGCCAAGGAGTCAGCCAGATCGTTCATGACGTCTCTGCTATGTGCTTTCACTTTGGCAAAGGAAAGGCGGCCGCGGTGGGCACGCAAACAGAACAGCAGATGCCGGAATAGCTCCACAGGGGGAGCTTTCAGATTCCTGGGGATGTCGTCCCAGCCATCTCGTTCCAAGGCCAGTAAGCCGCCTTTCACCAGTCTGAGGACGTACGAAGAATCAGTGTGGACGACCAGATGGTAAGGTCTCCAGGCGGCAAGGGCCAGGACCAGCGCCGATACCTCTGCCACATTGTTGGAGAGCTGGACACCTGATACAGAGACACTGTCAGAGAAACCCAAATCCGAGACCCAGCCGGCCCCAGCACTACAACCCTCTGTCCCGTTATCCAGGGCAGAGCCATCCGTCCATACGTGGAAGGTATCTTCCAGTCGAGGGGCCTGCACATCCCAGCACGGCTCGAATGCCTTGGCCGTGTACCGCTGCAGGTTCACACGCCCAGTACCTTCCAGGGAACTTCTAACCTGCGAGTCAGTGGCTATCAAAGACAGGGGAAGGGTGAAAATCCTAATGCTACCCATGGGGCCATCCATCGCGGGCCAGGCGCGGACGCTCTTATGGGACGGATATGCACCGTACTCTACATCCGGCGCCCAGTGGGTATCACGCAGCGCAGCCAGTATCCTCCGTACTTTAGACAGGCACGGCTTACAGCCTCTAACCATGTCCAGGCCGTCCGCGATGTGCCTCACAAGGGTCACTCCGTGAGACTCCAGGCAATCCCGCCCCCGGGCCGATCTGGAACCAGGGAGCGCCGGGTGCCATAGCAAAGGGACATCACTGCGCGCTCTCCAGGAGGGCGCGCAACTGTCCAGGTCCAGCCCGAAATGTCTTGCGGTTTTGAAAGCCTGGGCAACTCTAGGCTCCAGAAGACTAACCTTAGTAAAAGCCAGCTGCAGGAACGGGTTCAAACCAGGGTTTTCCAGATGAGTGTTAGAGAAAGTGGCCAAGGAAAGATCCTTCCAAGTCCAGACCTGCCATGGCGCCTGCCTGGAGCCGCTGACCAATTGGCTGAGAAAGCGAAGGTCGTACGCTCGCTTCCTAGTAACCAGGGAGGGGCAGTTCAGCCCCCCTTCGCTCAGAGGAGCCTCCAACGTATTGTAGGATTCCGCCGAGAAACGCCCTCTCATGAAACCTGATATTTTCCTGCTAATTTTATTGAGGACACGGGTAGGGATACCGTTACTGTCCAAGAGGTGGTAGCACCGGGAGTGCATCAGGGCTTTGGCCAGGATGCATCTATTCTGCACGGAGGCACCAATAGCCGTCCATTGCCGGATGAGCTTAGATACATGGCGCTCAATCTGCCTCCAACGGGGGAGGGCCAAGGAAGTGTCGCCGACCCATACTCCCAAAATATGCAGGGGGTCTTCAGGCGGCAAAATGTACGCCCTGGGGAGCGTGGAGGGGCCCATTCGTTGCTCGTCATGGCACCTCCGCACAAAGCCCTCAGTCCCAACCGGCTTCACGTCAGTCTTATCCAAATTGAACCGAGACCCTATTGCCAGAGACATGTCCTCCAGGCAAGAGGCCAAGCCGGGAATGGAGTCATCCTCCGACAGGAAGAGATTGATATCATCCGCGTATAGAGCCACTTTAGCCAGGGCGAGCCCATGCACACTAAGCCCTCCAATTTGGCCCCGGAGCCGCATAGCTAGCGGCTCGATGGAGAAGTTGAAAAGCAGGCAGGACAGCGGATCCCCCTGCCTCACCCCCCGCCGGAGGGAGAACTTAGGGCTGTACCCCCCGTTAATACGAACTCGGGAGCGACACCCAGGGAGAACGTTCTCCACCAGGCCACAGACGTCGGCAGAGACACCCATTACAGACAGAACATCCAACAACCAGGCCTGATCAACCCTGTCGTAAGCTTTGGCCTGGTCTAAACCAACTATGAAGCCCTTAGTACCTGAGGAGTCACAGAGGTGCGCCACCTTGGTGGCCAACCGGGTGTGCTCATACATCTGCCTTCCAGGGACGAAGCCTTTCTGGTCCTCATGCAGCTTTGCCACTGCCCAAGGGGCCAAACGGCCATTGACCAAATTGGTAAACATCTTGCAATCCGTGTTCATAGAGGAGATCGGTCGGTAGTTCGCGACCAAGGTAGGGTCACCTTTCTTATAGAAAAGGCTGACGCTAGCATCCTTAAAGCCAAGCCTCGAAGTGCCTCTCACCCGCAAATCGTCTGTCAGCTCACCAAAGACCCGCCAAAAAGGTCTCGGGGGGTTCGGCTTATCCGCCAAACTATCCAGTCGTGTCGCCAGTTCTTTCCAGAAGGCGTAGGGTATACCGTCGGGCCCCGGGGCTGTATTGGGCATCTTCCGCCGCAAAGCTAGCAGTTCCGCCATCGAAAAGGGCCCATCCGGCACGTCCGCGGGGCCAGGCAGGTCCTGGTATGCGGCGCGGACTTCCCCCAGTAACCGGACCTGCTCCGCCACTCTGGCGTCCGAGCGCAGTTCAGGCGTATGCAAATGCTGAAAGTACTCCCTAGCTATTACCATCATCGCTCGGAGATCCGTAGAAGCGACAGGGTCCCCGGGACGACGCAGCCCCTCCACTGAAATGGAAGCCCTGCTCCCTCTCTCGTCCAATTCCTGGTTGGAGGACAGGTTGAACCATTCCGAGGTTCTCTTCTCCGCAATGCGCTTCATCTTGGCCACGGTAGCCTTCCGCAAGGCCGACAACCGGGCATCCAGTTGGTCTGCCACTTGGGGGACTACCTTGTATGGGACGGACTTCTTGGCGCTAGGGGAGCTGCCCAGGGAAGGGACCTGCCAGGGAGACGCAGCGCTTGGTATGAAGGCGCGCCGTCTGGGCGCAGGGTCTGAAGCGTGGCGGGAGACCGCCTCTTGCCACACTGGCCTCCATCGGGAGCACTGTTCGTGTGAGCTCGGGTTGTGCATCTGTTGGAGAACAGCCCCCAATCCGTCAGGGGTCAGCATCTCCTCCCTCAGCGCCTGTTTCCAATCAGTGGTCTTCTCAGCCTTCCTAGAGGAAGAGCACTTTATGCCTTGTTCCAGAACCAGCTTCTTGAACACAACCCATGCTTCCAAAGTGACCACCACCAAAGGAGACGTCAAAGTACCCCACGCCGACAGCACAGCAACCCAGAAATCTGGGCACTTATCCAGGGTTTCCAGGGAGGGTAGGGGCCGAGCAGGGATGGCTAATTGTACCTTAGGAGAGTCAACCACCAGAGTGGCAATTACCACCCGGTGATCCGACCAGTTCATATCCAAACACCGGGAGGAATGACCGCGCCAGCCCACCAGGGGCATGTAAATTCGGTCCAGACGGGAAAGGACCTCCCCGTCCGCCCTACCCTTCCAGTACATCCACAGGCAGGGGTGTGCACCATCGCCGGCAACATCTTCCGCATCGCAAAGAACCTTCAGGTCCTTGAAGCATGCCATAGTTGACCTCCTGGCAGTGGAGGGCGACACCGAAGGGGATCTGTCGTTTTGGAATTCCACCACATTCCAATCCCCCACAGCCAAGCACCCGACCCAAGAACCCGCCAGGCGCGAGGCGATGAAGGCCGCCAGTTTGTCGGCGACTAGAGAGTAAAAACGCCGGAGGGAGATCTCCCCTTCTGAGTTGTCAGCGTACAAACAAAGGATCCAGAAGGACTCCACACTCTTCCTTTGCTTAACACGCGAGAGGAAGGCATATCCAGGCACCAACAACTCCACACTCTCACAGAACCACCCGCCATCAGAGGGGGCCACCAAGGCGACACCGGCACTAGCAGAGCTGACCCCAGTATGGTAAAGGACGTCAGTAGACTTCGATGCGCTAAACTCGACCTTATGGGTCTCCGTCAGCACCAAGAGGTCAATCTTCTCTATTTTCAGCAAACCTTCCACAAAGGGGAATTTCCGCCGGGTAAGGCCCCCCACCTTCGTGGTTTGCCCGGCCATATTCCATGTCCCTACCATGAAAGACCTATCCTTCAAACCAAAATGGGAGGTAGGAGACCTAGCACTGGGCATGGTCCCTGAGCCATCTGGAGGCGCCCCCGCACAACTGTCGGGCTCAGGGCTCGAGCCTGCCGTCGAGAGAGGACGCGGATCGCCTTTGGTTCTGCCGGCACTCCGTTGCGACACTGACAGGAGGGGGTTTTCACATATCTGGCTGTTTGTGACACCGATGGCCCCCACGCCCACCGGGAGGGTACCCGCTGTCCCCCCGCCGTCACCGTCAGCCCCCTGGCTCTGAGCCGGGTAGCCAACAGCCTTTGCGGGACACTTGGATGTTGCGAGTTTGATGTCCATAGTTGCTAAAAGGGGGGCTGCCCCGGAAGTGACCTGTTAGAAACAAAACTGTATAGAGGGAGCGCGCCGGGGGGCAGCTGACCACACTCCCAATCAGGTGAAACACCACAAGCTATAGTCCAAGAAAACACACAGGAAAAAGGAGCATAAGGGCGCAACGCCTCGCAAAGCCTGATCACCCAAGCGCAAAGAGAAATATTACCTAACCGAAAACAAGACTGTACCACAAAACAGGCCAGAAACCGTCATACCAGGCACAGATGCAAGAACCTGTCATCGCAAACCAGAACCACGAGAACCCAGGAATCCTCATTCCTCACTCTCCTTCTCCTCCTCCATGAGCGCTCGCTCGGCTTCGATTTGGGCGGCAATGTCCGTACCTTTCTTAGCCAGCCGCACAGCCGATAACTCCGCTTTCTTCTTCTTGTCTTGCTCGCTCTTCTTCAAGATGCGCGTTTTAGCCGCTCTGGGAGCTTTCCCTCAGGCCCCCTTGGAAAAGATAGGGTGTACCTCCTTTCCTTTCGCTGAAGGGACGACGTTCGAATAAGCACTTTTCGCGTCCGCGGCGCTGATTCTAGAACCGGTAGGGCTGTTGGTGCCAGCCCGGTGCTTCATATTGGTAACTGACCACGCCGCGAGATGGAGATTGCGGTCGTTCCACAACTTCCGACGCACTTTGGGGAAGGCCAGGAAAAGAGGGGACATGGCGGCGTACATCGAGGGGGATCCAGACACTCAGATCGCGAGCCAGGCCGCCACGGGTGGGGAGATGTAGCCGTCCGATAACAGGACCTGCAGAACTGTGGTCGCCGCATCCCTAGGGCTCTCCGGGTCGCAAGGGGTGGCGGGACCCGCAACAGCTTCTATGGCCTTAAAATCCGGCTGTGCTCTCAGGGTCCTGACTGCTGAGGTGAAGTCGGCCTTGACGGAACCGCGCTGCCCCAACTTATAGACATAGTCCACAAATCGGGGAGTGATCTCCCGCATAGCAGTGGAAATACCCGCCAGCTGGTTCCACATGTCAACCACGTCTGAGTTGTCCGCCACACGATGAGCACGGATAGAGACCGCTATCTGCCACCACTGCCACTCGTAAGCTTCTGTCGCAGGGTCGTCGTAGACAAAGTCCGGCGCCGGGGCATCAACGTCCATTACGCCTCTACTCCTGGCATACTTGAGATCATTCCACTCCTCCGTGTGTTCATAGGTTCTGGACAGCCCGTAGAACGAGAGTAGAAAGTCCCCCTTATAGTGACAGAGGGATCTCTCCACCTCCTCCACAGGTGCAGCCGGGAAGGCTTTCGAAAGGACCTCCCTGGCCCTGGTCACCTCGGAAACAGATTGCATCCAGGCGGAGGCCGCAGAGAGGTCCCCGTCCACCTTCTTCAGGACTATTGTAAATGTTTCGCTGGAGATGGAGGGGAAAAGCCCCGCCAGGTGGGCAAGACTTGCAGACAACGAGGGGTCATCGTAGGTTTCTGTAGGGGGCTCCACGACATAGGAACGCTCTTGAGTGGGAGGATTCATGCCGCTTTGGGATGGGGCGCTCGGCCCAGGCTGAGGAAGGAGTTCTTCAGGAAGGACACCCGCCACTCTAGCAAGGGCGGCACCCTGCAACGGCTTAATGTGTGAGAACAGCAGAATATCCTCTTCAGTGGCATCAGTCAGGAGGGGATTGCGCAGGATCGGCGCGGATAGACCGGGCAGAGGTATGCCAGCCTCCAAGTCCATGAGGTCTTCCGCCAAAGTGCGGCCCATGGCCAAGGAAGACAGCGCGCGGTTGGCGGCAGAAGTCACGGGCAGAGGGGCCTCAGCGGCGAGGGGTGAAGGGCTGAAGAACAGAGGCTCCGATGAGGCCTCCGCTGTCGTACCAGGAACAGGCAGGCGAGGGGTGGGAGCAGCAGGGGGCGCGGGGGGCGTGGGGGGCGCAGGTCCTGGTGCCACGTCAAGCAAGCTGTCGGGCCATGTGTACATGGAAGATTGGGATGGCTGGAGAGGCACGGGCGCAGGTGTGTAGTACTTAGCCATCTCAGGGGAGTGGTCCGCGACAGGGATCGCCGAGGGATCCTGAGGCCCATCAGCGAGTGGTGTGACGGGAGCGGGTGCCGGGCTAGGGGCTGTGGCAGGAGCTCCGAGGGAGACTTGCATCACGCCGGCGGGGGGCGCAGTGGCGGGGGTGGGTGTGGGTGTAGCGCTGACATGTGACTGAGAGTGCATGATTGCACTCAGCACAGCAGGAGTCACATATTGTGCGCCCCCGGTTTGTTCCTCGGGGTTGTTCGGCAAAGCTGCAAGCGAAGTTAGTTTGGAGTACATCGTCATTCCTGGCAACTCCCAAGGGAGTGCTCTGGACATACAAGTAGTAGGCCTATCAGCCACAGGTGTGCCAAGGCGCACAGCGCCATGGGCAAGGGGGGGCTTGGCGCTACTGGGGTCTAGACCAACTCGCGTTAGAGTGGTATGGCAATTACCGGGTAATAGCTTACTGCCGGGGGGGCTAGTAGAGTAACCAGAGGGGGGACGAGTGAACTCGTCAAACAGAGTCTCGTCGGACACGTCTGCCGGCAAGTGCCCATCCCTCCAAAGGGAGAACAAGACAGGGTGGATTGAGCCACCGAAGAACTTGCACACCGAGTGGATTAAGTTCCTGGTGAGGCCTACCACTGGATTGGCATTTCCTAGCAAATGCCCACACAGGAAGTTTGACAGGGCAGTGATGCGTCCCGGCTCTATCTGCTCCAGGACGCTCTCGTCGTCAGAATCCTCCATGTCCACATCTCTATCCAATACCTCTTCCTCCACCACCGACAGGGCGGGGGGTGCAGCCGTTTGTCCAGGAAGGCGGGTGTGACAAGGCGCCGCAGCGCTCTTGACCGAGGGGGAGGGGGGCACCCTAATTGGGAGCTGCCACGTAGCCTTCTCGAGGTCGAGCACCCTCTCGCCTGCTTTCTTATTCAGAACCAAGCTCCTAGCCGGCATACTGATTATAGACAACCCTCCCAACTTCATGAAAGGTAGGGGGCATTCCGCTGTAAAATGATCTGAGGAATAGCAGCCTTGGCACGCGTAGGGGCGTCTGGCAGACCAAGACGGTTCAAAGTTGAGGAGCGGGGAGGTGTCCGGTACCGAGCTGTGCTTGTGACCGAAGTCCATTGACCATGGCCAATACACATCCTCAGATTCCAGAGTAAACGTCCCTCTAAACTTGGAGGTGGCACCTCCTTTCCTAACACCCAGGACTTGCCATCCCAGGCGGACGTCACCGGTCTTGAACTCCAGGAGCTGCTTACGTATTTGGAGGAAAATTGACGTCTCATCTGCTATAGACCCTTTGACGACCCATTCCAGGTCCCTGGCTCTGCTTATGGGGGCGAACCGCCGGATAACATATACCGCATTAGTCTCAGCCAGCCTAATGAGGTCGAAGGCTTGCGCCTCCTTCTCGCCTGTAGAGCCTGACGGCACCGTGCAGAGCATCCAGTCCTGTCTGGGGCTCATGTGTTCAAAGTGGACCTCACACTGCCATCGTTGAGCAAGCTTGCTGCGGAGTAACGACAGCTTGGGGTCTTTGAACATAGGCCCAAGCTGCGCTACCCTGGCGAACATGAAGTGGTAACCGGGCTTGTTGTATACCGTCTCAAACTCCGACCAAGACCAGCTCTTGACGGGCTCTAGGGGATCTTCGTAGCGGTTGTTCCACCGGGCCCCCCCTTTTGGGGCCAGCTTGGTGAGCTCATCGCAAGAATACAACTCCAAGGATCGGGGAAGGTAGAGTTTGGAGTCCACCTGGTCCCTCATGACCGGCCTCAGGCTGGCTATCGGCGCCTTCCCTACAACCACCGGGAAGAGGGGGGCGGTACGGGCGGCGTGGTCTTGATAGTTCGTCTCAGGCCACAACTCCGCATACGAGGGCTTAGGGGCGACCGGGGGAGCGCCAGGGGCGACAACCGAGGGGGTGTCTGCCAGCTCCGTCTCTGCGGGCTCCTCCGCACCATCCATCTTGTCCACCAGCTTCTCCTGTTCCGCTATTCTCTCCTCCAAAAGGCGCCATTGGGATTCCAGTGCCAGAATATCAGCGCCCGGCAGGGGCTCTGCTATGTTACGATCCAGCTCCCTGAGCTCCGCAACCATACCTGTAAGCGCGTTAGAGGCCTTGGCCAGCGCATTCTCACGCTGCTGCTCCTCCTCCTGCTGGGCCGAAGCAGCCGCCTGCACCTTCTCCAAAAGGGAGTCAAACTCCTCCTTAAGCTTAGGGATGAAGCCCTTCCTATCAAAGTCCGCCTCTCTCTTGGCCTTGTTCAGGAAGAACATGAGGTCAGACCAGGCCGGTTTAGTCAGGACCGCTGGGTACTCATCCAGGATGGCGCGGAAGCCGTTCATGGCATCGTCCAACGGGTCTGATATGGCCGCCCTCCATTTCGCGACAGGCAAAGAGGGCCGTCGAACCTGAGGATCTGTAGAGTAGGGCGTGAATGGCACATACTTATTTTTACCTTTGCCTCTCCCTTTGTTTTTCTTATGTTGGAAACCCAGGGGACCAGTGTCGAACCTAGAAGTGTTCCTCAAAAGGGTTTCCTGCGGGGGCAGGGGCGCTCTTGGAGGTGGGGGACCTCTTTGGCTACCCATCGGGGCCTGGGGGGCACGAAATGCCGGGCGGGGGCGGAGAATGTCGGGGGACATAGGTCTCCCCCACGATGCGTTAACTCCAGACGGGCCTGTGCGCGGCATCGAGGGGCCAGCTTGGGGCAACTGAGCCCCGACCAACCAGTGGCCAGGGACATCCAGGAGTGTGGCAGAGTCGGGCGATCGGTCAGTGACCAAGTGGAACAAACCGGTGCGTTGAGGGGTGACAAAAGCGCAGTGCTGCTCAATCAGGGGGGAGTTCCTGAGGGCAAACACTGTAGGATAATACCCGAGGGTCCAGACGGCTCTGTGGATGTTACACTCCTGCACCGCTGCCAAGTAGCAGAGCCCAGGAAGGAACCCAGGGTGCTGAAGTGGGCGCCAGGGGGAAGTAACCCGGGATGCAATAGGAGGCTCGACAGGAGGGGCGACAGCCGGCGCGTTCTCCAGGACTACTCCATCCAGGAGGTCAGCGTTGGAGAGTGGCGCTGGGGTAAAGGGGGCACGGCAGCGCTTGGTCTGCTTACGGAAGGGGACCCGGGGTTGGAGAGGGACTCGAATCTTGCCAAAAAGGCACATGTTGATAATTTCCACAGCTTCCGCCGCGGTGACGATTTGCGTGCGTTGAGCGGGGAGGGTCATGGTAGCTTGTAAATTCTGTAAATCTGCAAAGAAAGGAGGAAGATCCTCGGTGTCAGCAAAAAATTCCACACACTCGGAAGAGCATGCGAGAGGGGCGACCGCGCTCCAATTTGTCGCCGTTCAGAACCAGAAGCATTTGGTAAATTTTAGTGTGGGTACCTCCACAGTGCAGGGGGGATTGGTAACGCAGATACCATCTGCGGGCGCGTTTTTTACCGGCTGATCCAGAGGACTGTACACGGAGTTGGGAGCAGCTGTGCCATCTCACTGGGTATGGGCCCAGGTGGCTAGTAGCCCCCGGCCATTCGGGGAGGCGGCTGTTAATCATTCCCTGACAACTCAAGAGAGCTGGAAAGGGCGGGCTCGGCATCTCCATCCATGGGGGTCCCGAAGAACCGGTCCACTAAAGCTACCTACTAGACCACTGGCTAGGATTCAAGTGGAGCGTGACCACCAGCTTTTATTCTCGTGTTTGACCATCACGCGAGCGCAGGCATACTGCACAGCGCTCTCAGCCCTGAGACCCAAACCCCGATCGCCTGTCAGCGCGATCAGGGGAAGGGCCAAATGAGCCAGGGACCGGAAAAAGGCCCCTGTGTCCCGTTTTTCAAGTGGAGGGCCACCTAGCCATTTTTCATTTGTTACTGGTAGATGCAGCACCAAGCGCGGTTTAGACTGAGTGTATCGCGCCAGCACTCTGCAGGGAAAGACTCCCAAGCCGGGTGGGACCCGCCTCCTTGTGCATACAGCTCGGAGGCTCCCTCCATGGAGACCCAGCACCTGGGCTCCACTTTTCCCGCAGCGTTTGCTATTAGATCGCCCCCGCACACGCCGCGCCTCCCCACAGGCCGCAGCATCTAGAAGCCCGCGTGCCGGGAGGGTTATGACAAGAGTCCGTGGCCGTTTAGTATACAGAGTGTGGCATCTCTGTGGGGGAAAGGCTCCCTAGGCAGGACTAAGGCCGGTCCGGCAACACCCTTAACACAAGCTAGTGCCAGCGATGCGCTGCTTTCCCAGCCCCAGACACTCTCCCGGTTTCAAGTGAGGGGGCACTGACCAATTGAGGGGCGGTGTCTACCCCAGCATGCAACAGGCAAGCTTCGTGGACCACCGTGGTGGGGCACGCGATGTCCAAGGCATCCTAAAGATGCATCATTACACTGATGGGGAAAAGGAAAGGACGTCGTCCGGATATGTCGTCCGTCGTCCCAAGAAGACGGTTTACTGCACTGCCGTCCCTACTCCTGAGCAGAGGGGCGGGGGCGCGCTGTTTCCAGACGCCCCAGCTCTACTCGTGAAGGGGATGCCACATGCCCTAACAGCACGTCCGACAGGGAGAGGATTCCCCTGCGTACGGCTGGTTTGGCTAGGCCGAGGCCCCAACGTTTGGGGACGGCTGGCTGTGCACACGGTGCTGGAAAATCCTCGGTCTAGGGGGCGGGACAGAGGGTTGCATGCACTCTAAGCTGCAGGGACTCGCTAAGCCCAACCGTCTGTCCATGCCTAGACCCGCAGGGGAATGCTCGAGGGCGATCAGCGGCAAGCCACAGGCCGGCTGCATAGCGTGGAAGAAAGGGAAAAGACCTACTGAGCAGAGGTCCCCAGGGTATACAAGGGGAACCGAAAAAGAGTGGCCGGCAACACATGGCCGCGGGCAGTACAACGCACCGCCAACGCGAGGCAGCCAGCGAAAAGCCAGAGAAAACGGAAAAAACTCCGTAAAAGAGAGAAACGACATACCAGAGAGTCCAAGAAGCCGGCCAGCCAGGGGAAGCCCTCGAAAGAAAACCCAAACGCCGAGCGCTGCTCGAGGCAGCGCTGGCCAGGGTGCATCGTGGACAGCGACGGCCGAGAAACGGCGACGACGAGTAGCGAGCGGCAGGGGGCCAGCGCCCGAGGTCAGCTGTAGCCCCCAGCCTGGTGTCCATGACCACCATTCGCGCTTCAGAGAGAAACTTACCACTTGGAACTGCGTGGAAGTTGTGGTCGGGTCCAAGCTGCATTATGTGATTTATGCATTATGAGCATATGCATTATAGAAATTTCAACTGTAACTCTATGTGGATTGGTAATTCAGAACTGTTGCCCAAAGGCAAAGCACTGTGCACTAACTTCCCAAATCTTTTCTCTTATATCTGTGAATGTTGGAATCCTCCTGGTTGTCTGGTCCCATCCCTAGCATGTACAACTCACTTACCA
>Ga0307515_10002917_pt1 | contig 36323 bp, 20 predicted proteins | sample 17_EM_MG_FD_194513 | JGI IMG/M metagenome (GOLD analysis project Ga0307515, IMG submission 194513) | Populus trichocarpa ectomycorrhiza microbial communities from riparian zone in the Pacific Northwest, United States - 17_EM | ecosystem: Host-associated > Plants > Roots > Unclassified | place... | reverse complement strand
GGCGACTCCCACACCATTTTTCACTGCTAAGAGACAATGAATTCCTTGTCTCCCTACATTGACCAGATATATATCCCATCACACATTCGAGGGTGGACGAACGCCGCGACGTCGCGCACGTGCGACACATACTGATGAACCAAAATTTAATGGGCTCAAAACCTCCAAAGACCCAAATTTAATGGGTCTAAAACCCCCTCAAAAACCTAAAAATCTCCCCTAAAAAGGCATGGGCCCAAACTATTGCCTGAGCCTAATCACCTAAGAAATATGGGCCCAGGCAGCAGCCTGCATCCAAATGCCCAAAGGGCATGGGTGTCGGCATGCCTAGCACCCATGCTAGGTACGCATCCTAGCTGGGGTGCTTGGTGTGCATCCCAATCGGGATGTAGGCAACTCGTCTGAGCCCATCACTTCCATGAAAATGTTTCCAATACCCCACATGGGTCTCTCATTAATTTTTCGGGACCCCCATACAAGTCCTTCAATATTTTATATTTATTCAATACATATTATTTTGAGTGGAATACAACTTAAAATACCACATTAATTTATTTGGGTGAAATTACTCTTCAGCCACTCTTTTCCATAAAAGGACAAGAGTCATGAGTTATAAATACTCCATGAATCCTCAAAATTCAAGGTTTTGAATTCTTCTTCATTCTCTCCTGCCCCCCCCAAAATATGATTTATATTATTTTCTAACACATCCCCTCAAGTGAAAGCCTTTTGGGCTTGAAACTTGCACAAATCCACATTACCTTATGCTTAATTTTTTTTATCAAATAAATGGGGATGGTGAGATTCGAACTCGTGACCACTTGATCATTAAGGCTCTAATATTATGTCAAAGAACCATCTCAATCCAATAACTTAAGTTGTTAGGTGAGGTCCCAAGATATGATTTATATTATTTTCTAACAATATTGAATACTACTAAAGAGAGAACCTTAGAAGTATGGATGAATGCTACGGAATGATGTAAGTCTCGTTTATGAATAATAATAGGGCAGTAAATCCATATAATTTGCAGTCTTTTTTCTAAATTATCTTTTTAAACCATAGATTCTGTTTTTTGTATAACAACATCTATTTTAACTTCTTCTAAATCTGATTCTTCTGAAAACAAAAGAATTATAAATAGTAAAGAAATTACAATTGAAGATTTTTTTAAAAAAATATTGATGACTGGAAAATTTCAAAGGTTAAAAAAAACCAAATTTTTAAAACCAATTCCACAATAAAAACTGAAGAAAAGAATATTCAACTTACGAAACCATTTGAAACTATCCAACTCATTTCCCAAAAATCCCTACATAAACACAAACATAGAAACTACAAGTATATCTATATTGGTCTTATACAAGTAGGAATAAAACCTCTTACGTACCAAGGAAGGCCTAAATACTTCAATCCTAGCTGTCCTCGGAGATGCTAGATTCCAAAGCTTCCAAGATTCATTACTCAGTTCCATTGAGTCAAGTTTATGTAGTGGCCCTATCTCTTTTGATTGTTATTATAGAATGTACCTATATAGAAAATATTATAAGTCTACTCTTGTATTGTAATCTTCACCTTTACTATTGTATATTGCCCTGCATATATAAATAGAAAAGGTTGGCTAAACTAATAGATTAAGCCTCCTAATTATTCTCAACTTGGTATCAGAGCATTCTGCAATCAGAACTCTTCTCTTCCTCTCCCTAATGGACTCTACTGCTGTTACCGCCTTTTCCCTCCACCAAACTAGCGATGCAACTTAGCCGGCCAGCCATTCAAAAGCTGTTGCCGATGGTTCTTTCTCACACCAGCAACAACCCTCACATGTAGAGCAGAACCATGGTTCTTTTTCCCATGATTTTGTGGTCCCTCTTCACATCATGGGGACATCAACTCCATCTATTATTATGTGTATTGCAGGTTTATCTTGATCTTTTAGATAACATTGTCATTGTGTTGTATTCACTAGATTTAAATTGACATAAACCTCGGCTATAAGAGGTTCTAAAATTCCATTTGGGTATTTGTATAAGTTTAATGTAACAGTTCTTATAACCATTTTAGTATCCCTGAAGTGATTTGTAATATGTAATATGTCATGTGTGAAACTAAAAAGAGTATGGTGGATTCATAGTAAAATTATTATGAAATTATGAAAAGGTTTTAGTATTATGAAGAGGAATGAATAATAAAAGAAATGTTAAAAATTAATTAGTGGTATACCTAAAACTACCTGTGTAATGATTATGTTAGGATTTTGTCACATGTTTTATACAAGAAATGACATGACAATATTTGGGTAGAATATTTGTATAAAGGAAACTCTCCAAGTTTCCTTTTGAAATCAATAAGTCAATGTAAAGTGCAAACTTTAGACCTTGAAAAAAAAAGTCAATAATAGAAAATGAATGGTAATTGCAGGGTTTATGTGAAAGGAAATGAAATGATGAAACATGGTGATGATAAGTATGGATTACAAGAGATTGAAGTAGGCAAATAATTGCATAAAAAGCCTAAATGGCAAATATGTGTTAAGAAAATTGATTGTGTGAATGGAATGAAAATATGTGGAAAGGATAGAATGACAAGATATGTGTTAAGAGAACATGAATGCGTATCAAAAATAAATCATAAATGGGAAGCCAAAATATACATAATGAGTTAGAATAACATGAGTGTTCGGTTAGAATAACTTGAATATTCGAGAAGCTGAAAGGGCATAAACATGTTTGTGAAACTAAAAGTGACATAAATTAAATATATTGTAAAATGAAACAACGGTGTGAACCTAAGGTGGTTGTAAAGTAAAATATACTATGAATTAAATATGGTTGTGAGATGTATACAATCATACAAATTAAATGAGTTTGAGGGAACAAATCACAATATAAATCAGATGTATTGTGAACAAGAGTTGTTATGATACGATAGTTATAGTTAAATGGGTACAATGATAAAATAAAATTTCATCAAAGGTTGATAGAAATGTATTAAACTGTAGTTTGGCATAGATTGATGTATTTACAAAAAAGTTGGTGAAATTGGTTTTGCTTGTATCATTGATAATTGTTAATGTTGCATGTATGCGGCGTTGCGACGATTGTGTCCACTCTCGTATTATATCTGGAAAATATGGGAAATGGGGAAGACATGGATTTCTTGTCTTTTATCAGTGGAAGGAGGGAATGGGAGTCACCACCTAGTATTTGGTCACTAGGAACCCTAACTAGTCTCATAAATCAAGCACGGGGACTCGTTGCGTAAAGAAAATGTATTAACACCCCAAATACATCCTACCTGAGGTAAGCCGCATTGTTTGATTGTCTGATAAAAACTAAGGTGTTATTATATTTTATAATTGTTGGTTTGTCTAAGGTTTAAGAAAAGTCATCCGTAAGAAGATCCTTATCTTATCGCAAAAAAGCCTACCGTTCTAATGTCTATATAAAAGAACTACCTTTTTAATATCAAAAATATATTTTATGTAAAAATTCATAATCCCATATACTAAAAGAAAACAATATTTGGGGGGGTTTTTTTTTAATATTGGCCTAGTTCTCATGGCTTTAATAAACTTGTTATTAAAGCCAAAATGCATGCTAAAATATATTTTTGAATTTTTTATGTTTTCTGTATGAAAATACGATATGATTTTTTTTAATCTTTGAGAGACTTGGCCGTATGCATACAAATAAAATATTTTTTTGTTTTATAAATTTTTTGCAATGTTTCGATTGAAACCAGGTATTTTAATATCGGATTTGTATCTTTATAATATAAAAATACAAACCAATATTAAGAAAAGTTGATAGAAAAATACACAGGAAAATCACAAATTTTTTAAAAGATTTTTTTGGTTTATTTTTTAAAATTGTTTTTTTACTGGGCCGGTTTTATCTGACCCAGTGAACAATGGAGAGTGAATTAATTCACTCTCCACTGTTCACTTGAAGAACAGTGGAGGTTGCATGCAGAGAAGGAGAAGAGGAAAATAAAGGAGGGGGAAGCTGACCTGCGGTGCTGTTGTTGACGGTGGGCAAAAAAGAGGATTGGCAGTGGTTTGCGGAGGACGCTGCTGGTTATTCTTCCTCTTTCTCTGTATTTTCCTTTTGCCTTTCTTCTGTTATCTCTTCTCCTTCCCTCTGTTTTTCTGTTCTTCTCCTTTTGTTCTCTGGCTATAGCAGTGTTGTGGTCGATGGCGGCTCAGGGCAATTCTTGTGGCGGCGATGAGGAAGGTAGGCGGTGGTGGTGTTGTTAGTAACAGAGGGAGATGGATTGTTTTTTTCCCTCTTTTCCTCTGTTTTTCATTCTTGTTCTGCGTTTCCTTTTCTTTCTTTTCTTACTCCCTTCTATGTTTTCTTTTTAGCTCTCTTGTCCCCTTCTCAAGACAATCTTCCCCTGTTTCCTTCTGCCCCCCTCCATTTCTTTCTCTCTTTTTCTTTCTTTTCTATCTTTTTTTTTTGTTGTTTTCCCTCCATCCCTTTTCTGTTCTGTTCGGGTGGTATTTATAGGGGCAGGGGGAGCGGGATTGACCCTAACCCTGTCCCATCATAGCACATGGGGAGCGAGGCCACCCTGCCCTACCCCAGTGTTGGGTAAGGTGGCCAATGGGGAGCTGCTTGCAGGGCACGACTCCCCTGGTTTTTTCATCATGAGAGGGTGTGGGTTGCATTGGGTTTTAGGTTTTGAGTGTGTTGTGGGCAAGTGGGGGGAGGGAGTGAGGCGGGAAGACAAAAGGCTTCTCTTCCCCTGTTGCACGTCCAGAGGAAGAAGAACAAGAACAATATCACTTAAAATGACACTGTTTTATTTCTTTTTAGTTTTTTTTATTAATTTTTTTTATTTTTCTACTTTTTTTGTGTGGGGACCTAAAAATGGATAACAACAAATAATAACCCTGATGATGCAAATATTCATTATAAGTTTCGTGACTTTGTATATTATACATGTATTTTCTTTAGGAGCCACAACTTCTCATGAAGCATTATCGAGCTATTTAGTTTTTCGATGTTGAATAGGCTCTAGTATTATCTAACAAATATTTGTAAATAAATTTCATAAAAATAAATTGGAAAGTAATATACTCACATAAAGTGTAAATATAAATTGAGTATCAGTTTATTTTTCAATAAAATTGTTATATATTGAGTTTAAAGTGGTTCTTATATATACACACACTCGCACAAAATAATTAGAAAAATGAAGACTGCGTTATATATATATATATATGATGTTTGGATTCTAATGTTTAAAACTTATATAACTCTGAAAGATAGCTTAACTAGTCAGGTCTTAGATTTACTTTCTAATTGTCACAAGTTTGAGTCCTTTTATGACCATTAGAGGCTTACATGGTCATTAACTACAGGGCCCGTGGGATTCGGACACCCGTGTTAATAAAAAAAAAATTATACACTGCACCTGCAATTCTAAACAAACTGCATTGAACTATTACATGACAACAATACCTTGGTCTAACTCAACCCAAATCCAGGGCTGGAGACTCTTCATTTCTGTAGTGAAAGTCTGAGGTGAAGGCAACGGCTCGGTTTGTGATCGGTGGTGGGGATGATCGGCAAAAGAGAGAGGCTGTGTTATTACTGTGGAAAGGAAAAATAAGCTCAAGGGAGGGAGGAAAGAAACGAAAGACAAGGTTGCTGTGGTGGCTGTAGGCAGGAGGAAGATAGGAAAGAAAGGTCAAAGACATGGCGGCCATTGATCCACGTATTCAAGGATGAAAATGTAAGGAAAAAAATCATTGTAGATTGCTTTGTAATAATTATATTGAGCTGACCTTACTCATATTTTTGTAGCTATCAACTTTATCATTCTCTTCCACATAATCTTACCATTCTCTATTTTCCTCAGTACGTACAAGATTTGTGTATGTAAAAATAAATTATTTTGTAAAACCATATATTTTTTCTCTGATACGTGCTCTCTCTTCTTTTTTCTTTAAGCAAGCCAGTACTTGAAGAACATCTTGAATCCAGGTAAGTTTTTTATACTTCATCTTCTCTTCTTGGTTTGTTTTTTAATTTCGTTCTCTCGTGCAACTCTTGGTTGAATCTTTCAAGTACAACACAAGTGGTACAAATTTTGTTGAAGAACTTTGGTGTTAGGATCATCAATAGTATCCAAAAATAAATAAATTTATCTTTATCAGTTTTTATTATACTCCATTCCTAAGGGAGTTTACACTAAATGGACACTACATCAGATCATTTTTTTTTAATTCTTTGCTGGTTTTAACTAATTGTTTTAGTTTTAATCTTTCCTTTTCCAATTAATGTAATTTCCATTAATTTTTAGTCAAAACTTTTACCCTTTTTTTTCTATAGGACAAATTTTTTTTATTAAATGATACATTTTAGAATTATTTTATGAACTGGTTGTGATGCTCAAGAAATACATGACGTGATGCGTTTGTTTGTGTGATTAACTTGTTTTTTTAAAAGAAAAATTGAAAAAGTAAATTAATATATTTTATATGTTTTTTTAATTTACTGACAAAAATAATTAAAATATTTTTAAAAATTTATTTTAATATATTTCCAATTAAAAAAAACCTCCCACTAAAGAATTTATTGACTGGTCATTACTTGATAGACAAAGCTTCAATGTTAGATGCAATTTGGTGGGGTTAGTTGGACATAAAAATTAATAAAATCTAAAGCATCACGTATACTGGTCGGCCATCGATTCAACTGATTAGAATAATTGATTACAAAAAAATGTTCAGTCTTTGTATGGTCAGTCAAGCTATGCCATGGAGGTACACTATTAAATTAATAATTAATTTTCATTGTAGATGGACTATAAAGTTTTTTCCAATAATTACAAGGCCTAATATAAATTAACTCCTTTTTGAATAGTCAACCCCGCGTATGCTAGTAAACGGTGGTAGGATGATGTTGCAAGCATTCCTTCCTGGAGACTGACCTCAACTTCTCTTCAATGGATGTCTTGATGGGCAAACTTAAAAAACAAGCAAAAAAACATTATATATATATATATATATATATATATATATATATATATATATATATATATTTGGGTCTCCTTTTAGCGTTATGGTGCATAGAGGGTTGAAGATCACCAAGCTGTCCTTGAATAACTGGTAAACATGTTCCCTATACGTCGATGAATTTCTCTATAGCTGTTTCGGTAGCAAATGTCAATGAAATCTCTCTGTTTGAGTTGAAATCTTTTTGTTTGTTCTTTGCTAGAGTATCATTTATTTATATATATATATATAAATTTACCCTTTTCTTATTGTCTGATCCATCTAGCTCAAAATGACTCTGCGCTAACACACTTTTGTTTGATCATAGCCTTTTATTTGTTAGATGTAAGATCTCAAGCAATCTTCCAACTGCCCTGTATTCGCTAGCTCCTCTCTTTATAACTTTTTCTTGCTATTTCTTGTTGTTGGTCTATTTTCATCCTCTTTTCTTCCTTGGCTAATAGTGTTCTTTTTATATATTCCTGATCTGTTCTTTACATCTCTTTTGGGAGTTTAGAAATCCAGGAAAGTGTAGAAAAAATTACGAAATTGGCCTACAAGCAAGCGGACCCCCTTATAGAATAAGACTTATAGAATCTCTTAGAAAAATTTAAACATGATTTAATAATTGAATTGAAAGTTATGATCATCTTATGTTTGCGACTATATATCTTTTTGGATTTAACTCTATCTGTTTTCTGTATAATTCAGTGATGACCGATCTCTACCTTGCTGTTTAGTACCTTCATTCTCTTCTAACCCATCTATATCAATCTTCTTTTTGGCATTTTTGTTCAACAATTTGTTTTAAAGAATTCTTTTGAAGGTTATAGTTTACTTCTAGATCAACATTCATGAACCTATGTATTCCCTTGTGTTTTCTAAGGTCTTATTTCCTTCATCTGATTTTGCGCACCCTAGACCACCGACCACTTTAATTTACATCCTCTATACTATTTTTCTTTTGATTTTAGTACATCAAATATGAGGTATTTGAATTAGAACCTCCTCTATCATTATTCACCAGCAAGTCTTTACCATCACAACTTTCAGATAATTATTCCAAAAAACCACCAAAACAATTCTTTTAATATCACAATCAACATTCCAAAATAAATCAAAATCAAACCACCAAAGTGTTGAGTTCCTAATCCATAGACTTAAAGAAAAAAAAAAGGATTGTCAATCCAAACAACCAATAGTTCAAAGGGGTTCTGTATGTTTTTAGCCCATGTTTTGGGGTCTATTTTCTGTTCTTTTATGTCGCTGCTTCGTATTTTTGCTGGCTGCCTTCTGGTTTTCTCTTCTCCAATTGAATTTTCCGGTTGGTTTTGATAATATGGCTTTGGCTTTGAACATATTTTCTTTGGTTTTAACGAATAAGGATCATAGCCAACATGATTTTTACTTGTTAGTTACTGATCATTATAATCGTTTGTTATCTTTTTGCTTGTTACAGGGAATAATTATCAGACGTAGAAACCTTATTTACACATATATCAGGCCTTTTTTTGTATGGCTTCCACTCCTACCATTACTCCTTCGAATTGGAAGTACGATGTGTTCCTCAGTTTTAGAGGCGCAGACACCCGCAATAGTTTTACAAGTCATCTTTACAAGGCTTTGTGTCAAAACCAAATTCATGCTTACATCGATTATAAACTTCATGGAGGAGAAAAGATTGAGCCTGCCCTCTTGGAAAGGATTGAAGAGTCATATATTTCGGTAGTCATTTTCTCTGAAAATTATGCAGATTCCACTTTCTGTTTGAGGGAACTCTCCAAGATTCTTGAGTGCATGGAGACCAAAGGACAGAAGGTTTTGCCAGTTTTTCACCAACTTGATCCAAGCCATGTTCAAGATCTGACTGGGAGCTATGGAGACGCAATTTGCAAGCATGAAAGTGATTGCAGTTCTCAAGAAGTAGAGAGTTGGAGACATGCTTCGAAAGAAATAGCTAATCTCAAGGGCTGGGATTCGAAAGTCATCAGGTAAGTTATTTTGTTTAGTGACTGTATGTGTGCGTGCGTGTGTGTATATATATTGTTGGGTGGATGGGTGGATCACTAACAAGTAATTGAGGACATGGAAAACTCGATTAAATCAACAAAACAGAGGTCTGCAATTTTATACAGAATCAACTATGAACAGGGAAGTGTTTTCTCTCAACTGCAGATATTTTCATTCACTTGTTCTCTCTTTTTTCCTCGTGCATAATCCAGAGCATTACTTTGACTTTACACAAGTTATAAACTAACTAAAGTTGAGGTTAAAGTGATGTCAATAGTAACTCTAACTAGTTACAGCATGTTAAACCTCAGCATATGTAAACCATTTTGTTCGAGAATCAATACTGTGTTTGATGCTATGATAAAAAAAAAGTTAGGTTCTAGTGGCTTATTGGACTTACTAGCCTGTCTTTGTTCTTCTTTTATTATGCACTGCAGGGATGAGACCAAGCTAATCGAGGAAATTGTTTCTGACATTCAAAAGAAATTGCAGCATATGCCTGCACCCTCAATTGATTCAAAACGCATTATTGGAATGAAATCACGCGTTGAAGACATTGAATCGTTACTATCCTTTGGATCAACCGGTGTGCTCATTGTGGGAATATGGGGGTTGGGTGGTATAGGCAAGTCAACAACGGCTGAAGCTGTATATCATCGAAACTCTCATAAATTTGAAGGTCATTGCTTTTTCCGAAATGTAATGGCAGAATCACATAAGCATGGACTAGTTCATGTACTGCAGGAAATTCTTCGTGAAGTATTAGAGAACAAAGATCTGAACATAGGCACAAAGGTGTTACCCCCGTACATTAAGCGAATGCTTCAAAGAAAAAAGGTCCTCATAGTTCTTGATGATGTCAACAGTTCTCTAGATTTAAGAGATTTACTAGGAGAGGATGGTTTGTTTGGCCAAGGAAGTAGAATCATTGTGACAAGTAGAGATTGGCAAGTGCTTATAAATGCATGCGAAGAAGACAACATTTACGAGGTTAAGAATTTAAATGAAGACGATGCTCTTGAACTCTTCAGCTTGCATGCTTTCAGACAAAATAATCCTATACAAGGATATACAGAGCTATCAAAAAGTGTGGTAAGCTGTGTTGAAGGCATTCCATTATTTCTGGAGGCTTTAGGTGCCAGTCTATACAAAAAGACTAGTGTAGAATACTGGGAAAGTAAGGTGGCACAGCTAAGAACAAAAATTGGCGAGGACATTAAGAAAAGTTTGGAAATGTGTTTTGATGAATTAAATCAGACAGAAAAGAAAATATTTCTTGATATAGCATGTTTCTTTGGATGGTGCAGAAGGGATGTTCTCCATCAAACACTAGATCTTGAAGAAAGAAGTGGGATAGATCGTCTCACTGATATGTGTCTCATAAAAATTATTGACAACAGGATCTGGATGCATGATATGCTGCAAAAACTAGGGCGACAAATTGTCCACCAAGAAAACGTTGATCCTAGAGGACGTAGCAGGTTGTGGGAGGCTGAGGATGTCTATCATGTATTAACAAATCATCAGGTAACAGTTCCAAGTGATTAATTGACTGTTGTTTGACATTTTTGTTAATAGCTAGGAGATGTAGCCTTGGTTAAAATTGTAAAATCAAATTCGTACAGCAACTTATTCTCTGCTTTTGGTAATTAGGGGACAGGAAAAGTGGAAGCCATATCCCTCGACATGTCTGCAACTAAAGAAATGAACTTAAGTCCTACAGCATTTGAAGGGATATATAATCTAAGATTGTTCGATTTCCATAATCCAAATTCCCCAGATGAGCTAACAAGGATTCGCCTTCCTCAAGGGCTTCAATTTCTTTCAAATGGGCTAAGGATTCTCTACTGGTATAATTACCCTTTGAAATCCTTGCCATCAAATTTTTGTCCAGAGAAACTTGTTGAGCTTAAAATGCCTTGTAGCCAGCTCGAAGAACTTTGGAATGAATGTCAGGTATGCTTTAGCATCCTTCTTTATCAAATATAGGACATTTTTTAAATTATTCATAACCTTTATCTATTCTTTACCTTGCCTTGCCTTGCCTTTTTTTTTTTTTTTTTTTTTTACAGCCACTTGAGAATTTGAAATTAATGAACCTCAGTTACTCCTCGAAGCTGAGCTTAGTTAATTCAGACTTGTCCAAAGTTCCAAATCTTGAGGTTCTAAATCTGGCATGGTGTTGTAGTTTGGTTAAGTTACCTTCCTCTATTAAATACTGCACCAGACTTACTGAATTAGATCTTAGGAAATGTGAGAGTTTATGTACTTTGCCCTCGTCAATTGGGTGCCTCACTCAACTTGTTAAATTGAATTTAACCCACTGCAAAGGTCTCGCTAGTCTACCATACAGCATTTGTGAGTTGAAATGTCTTGCGACGCTTGATCTCGAGCTTTGCTCAGAACTAACAAGTTTACCTAGCAGTATTGGTGAGTTGGAATCTCTTGTAGAGCTTAATCTTGGTCATTGCTCAAAACTATCAAGCCTTCCAAATAGCATTGATGAGTTGAAATGTCTTGCGAGGCTTTATCTTGGTTATTGCTCAAAACTAACAAGCCTACCAGACAAAATTGGCGAGTTGAAATATCTTAAAGAGCTTAAACTTCATCATTGCTTAGCACTAGCGAGCCTTCCAAACAGCATTGGCGAGTTGAAATCTCTTGACAATCTTGATTTTTATTATTGCTTAAAACTAGCAAGCTTTCCAGACAGCATTGGCGAGTTGAATTATCTTGCGACACTTGATCTTAAGTTTTGCTCAAAACTAGCAAGTGTACCAGATAGCTTTGGTCAATTGAAATGTCTTTCGAGACTTGACCTTGGTTATTGCTCAGAACTAGCAAGTCTACCTGATAGCTTTGGTGATCTCAAATGTCTTTCGAGGCTTGATCTTTGTTATTGCTTAGAACTGGCAAGTCTACCTGACAGCATTGGCGAGTTGAAATCTCTTGTAGAGCTTAATCTTGGTTACTGCTCAAAACTAGCAAGCCTTCCAGATAGCATTGGCAAGTTGAAATGTCTTGAGATGCTTGATCTAAATTATTGCTCAAAACTCGCAAGTCTACCAGACAGCATTGGTAAGTTGAAATCTCTTGTAAAGCTTCATCTTTCTTCTTGCTCAAAACTAGCAAGCCTTCCAGACAGCATTGGCAAGTTGAAATCTCTTGCAGAGCTTCATCTTTCATCTTGCTTAAAACTAGCAAGTCTTCCTGACAGCATTGGCGAGTTGAAATGTCTTCCCAGGCTTGATCTTGGTTATTGCTTAAAACTAGTAAGTCTTCCTGACAGCATTGGTGAGTTGAAATCTCTTGCAAAGCTTAATCTTTATTATTGCTCAGAACTAGCAAGTCTGCCTGACAGCATTGGCAAGTTGAAATCTCTTGTAGAGCTTCATCTTGGCTATTGCTATAAACTAGCATGGCTTCCAGAGAGCATTGGCGAGTTGAAATGTCTTGTGATGCTTAATCTTCATCATTGCTCAGAATTAGCATGGCTTCCAAACAGCATTGGCAAGTTGAAATCTCTTGTAGAGCTTCATTTTGGTTATTGCTATAAACTAGCATGGCTTCCAGAGAGTATTGGCGAGTTGAAATGTCTTGTGATGCTTAGTCTTCATCATTGCTCAGAATTAACATGGCTTCCAGACAGCATTGGCAAGTTGAAATCTCTTGTAGAGCTTCATCTCGGTTATTGCTATAAACTAGCATGGCTTCCAGAGAGCATTGGTGAGTTGAAATGTCTTGTGACCCTTAATCTTCATCATTGCTCAGAATTAGCTTGGCTTCCAGACAGCATTGGCGAGTTGAAATGTCTTGTGATGCTTGATCTTAATTCTTGCTCAAAACTAGCAAGTCTGCCAAACAGGATTGGCAAGTTGAAATCTCTAGTAGAGCTTTATCTTTCTTCTTGCTCAAAACTAGCAAGTCTTCCAAACAGCATTGGCGAGTTGAAATGTCTTGGGACGCTTGATCTTAATTGTTGCTCAGAATTAGCATGTCTACCAGATAGCATTGGTAAGTTGAAATCTCTTTTAGAGCTTCATCTTTCTTCTTGCTCAAAACTAGCATGTCTTCCTAACAACATTGGCGAGTTGAAATGTCTGTTAAGGCTTAATCTTAGTTATTGCTCGAAGCTAGCAAGCCTTCCAAACAACATTGGTGAGTTGAAATGTCTTGTGATGCTTAATCTTAATTCTTGCTCAGAACTAGTAAGTCTACCAAACAGCATTGGCGAGTTGAAATCTCTTGTAGAGCTTCATCTTTCTTCTTGCTCAAAACTAGCAAGCCTTCCAAACAACATTGGCAAGTTGAAATCTCTTGAAAAGCTTGATCTTTCTCCTTGATCAAAACTAGCAAGTCTTCCTGACAGCATTGGAGACTTTTGAAATGTCTTGTAAAGTGTCATTTTTATTATTGCTCAAACTAGCAAGCCTTCCGAACAACATTAACAAGTTGAAATCTTTTGCGACGCTTGATCTTGCTTATTGCTCTGAACTAGCAAAGTCTACCAAGCATCATTACCTAGTTGAAATATCTTAAAGAGCTTAATCTTGGTGCTTGCAAAAAGCTACAAAGCCTTCCAGACAACATCTATGATCTGGAATCTCTTGAATGGCTTAAAGTACAAGATTGTTCTATGTTGAATGGATTCTGAACTGCAGAAGTAGAAGAAATAGCATCATCCACCAATAAATTAGGCTCTCCAATTTTTGAATTTAGGAGATTATGGTATGTTAGAAATTCCTGACAGCTTAAGCTCTATGATGTCATTGAAGTTATCTTGGAATCATTTTGAGAGGATACCTGCAAACATCAAGCAACTTTCTAAGCTAATTAAAGTCGTTTTAGATGGTTTCAAGAGGCTTCGTTGTTTACTAGAGCTTAATCCACCGAGTCTACAAGTTTTAATTGCGTCAGATTGCGTCTCTCTAGAATCAGTAGCAAGTGTATCCATACAAGGTGAGAAAGAGTATGAAGCTGCTTCTCAGCAATTCAATTTTGTCGGTTGCTTCAAATCGGATCAGAATTCATGCATTAGAATTATGTGTGATACCCGGTTATGAATTGGACACTTTGCAACATCACTGTTTAATCAGGTGAATTCTTCCTCCCTTGATCTTGATTTATATATAAAAATCATGATAGTTTTGTATATGCATCTCACATTCTCACTCTCTTCTATGCAGGAATATCTTGGTAAGCCAATTCGAGTTAGCTTATATGTGCTTGGTCGGAAGTTCCAGAGGGGTTCAGTTATATAGGTACCGAAGGATCTTCAGTAAAAATCAAGCTACCAGCTCATAGGAATCATACTAATAGTACTGATCAGTTCTCGGGTTTCACTTTTTGTGCTGTTGTTTCATTTGGCCCCTGTCAGAATGATGGTGACTTTGATATTAGATGTGAATGCCATTTGATAACCAAAGGTGGAGTCCAGAGTGATCTCATTTTCAACAACAAAAGAGATGAAGAAAAGAGGCTGAGTCCTTTGAAAAGGGAGCATGAGTTCTTTTGGAGCATCAACTCTCATTGTTTTTTCAAGGAGTCCATCCACTGTTTGTCCAAAGATTATATTGACGAGCCTGAGCAACCACACACCCTAAAAGATTGAAGATAGACATTTTAGAAATCAACTGGAATCCACTTTTCTCAAGGCCTCCAATTTCTTTCAGATGAGTTGAGGATTCTTTGCTGGGTTGGTTCCCTTTAAAATCCTTGCCAACTAATTTTCGTCCAAAGAAACTTGTTGAACTCAAAATGCCTGCTAGTCAGCTTGAACACGTTTGGAATCAACATCCGGTATGCTTTAGCTTTCTCTTCTTAATTTATAAAATATAGATGGGCATCTATCTATTCTTACCTTGCCTCGTTTACTTTACAGCCACTAATGAATTTCACATTAATGAACCTCAATTCCTTCACAAAGCTGAGCTTAGTTAATGCATACTTGTCTAAAGTCCCAAATCTTGAGGTTCTAAATCTGGCATGGTATTGTAGTTTGGTTACCTTACCTCATTAAATACTGCACCAGATTTGCTAAATTAGACCTCTCCTCTTGTAAAAGCTTATGTAATTTGCCCTCATCAGTTGGGCACCGCTCTCGACTTGTCGAATTTGGATTCATCTGTGAAAAGTCTTAGGAGTCTGCCAGACAGCATTTGAGAAATTTCTTGCAAAGCTCAGTAGTGATTTAGAAAAAGATAATATACTATAATAATGTACTACCCAAATCCTACGTTCATAACCAACAACACACCAATGGTGTTGTAAGAATTATAATTATCAAATCCAGCCCAGGGGTTGACCCGGCTAAGAGGCTAGGTCCCGGGTTTCATGGGTCAACCTAGAAAAATTAAAAAAAAATATTTAAAGTTTTAATATTTCATATGAAAAAATTAAGAAAAAATCCATGTGAATATAAACTATATATGTTGTAAATAATGAAGTTTAAAATAATATTTTAAAAAGTTTTTTATCCCACATTGAAAAGATATTATGTTATCCTTTTAAGTTGAATTATTGAAAAAACATAACTTTTTTCTTGTGAACATAAAGTATATATACTAAAAGGCTTCAAATCCCACATTGAAAAGATATTATGTTATCCTTTTAAGTTGAAGTATTTAAACCAAAAAGTTTTGTATCCCATATTGAAAAAACATAATTTTTTTCTTGTGAACCTAATATATATACAAAAGGACTTCAAATCTCACATTAAAAAAATAATTTTTTTTCTTGTGAACATAAAGTATATATATTAAAGGGTTTAAAATCCCACATTGAAAAGATACTATGTTATCATTTTAAGTTGAAGTATTTAAACCAAAAAGTTTCTTAACCCACATTGAAAAAACATAACTTTTTTCTTATGGACATAGAGTATATATACGAAAGGACTTCAAATCCCACATTGAAAAAATAACTTTTTTTCTTGGAAACATAGAGTATATATACGAAAAGGTGTCAAATCCCACATTAAAAAATAACTTTTATACTTGGGAACATAAAGTATATATATTAAAGGGTTTCAAATCCCACATTGAAAAAAATAAAATATTTTTTCTAATATTTATGTAGTGAACTTTAAAAAGTTTTAATAACTAACTAAATAAATATAAAAAAAGAGAGATATAGGAGAAAAACCACATTTGAAAAAATAAATAAATCAGGTCTCGTCCGGGTTCGCCCTGGTCATGGGTCGACCGGGTTTTGCCGGGTTGTTGCACTGGCCGGTCTTTTAATAAACCTGGACTGGTCTAGCCACCAGGTCGACCCGCTGGGCCGGTCCGGGTTTAATAACTATGGTAAGAATACCCCACCAATACTAAACCTCAAAACATACATATTATAAAACAAATTATATAAAAATTCCCCACCATTTCATTATCTTTCAAAATACAATGTTCTTGAAAGCAATAAAATCAAATGATACTTCAAAAACTATTTATCATCAAATAGAACAAAAACAAATAATCCATAATACTTATTACATTGTCAAAATTCAAACTTAAATAAAACATTGTAATAATGGAGCGTCTAAGACATCGAATCAAAAAGGAAAGTCTCGCGAAAGCAAGTAAGGCATACCAACAAACAAAGTAGGAGGAACTCTCAATCAAAGATCGACCTGCTAATGGAAGCTAAGAACTTTAAACAATATTAAAATGGAGGGGTGAGTTCAACCAACTCAGTGAGGAAATAACATTTAAAAAACATCTTAGATATTAATAATTTACAAGTCGTACATATCTTGATATAAATATACATAATAAACATTTTAATATAAGGTTGTGGAATACATGTCAAGGATCATATAACACCCGGAGGTGATCAGATGACACCCGAAGGTGATCACTGTTGGAGGATCAGTCGCCACAGGCTAGTGCCTCTCTCACAAACTAGGTGTGCAGAATATTATGTGCACATAGACTAACAACGCTCTGTTAATATGAGTTACTAACAAGTTCTATATCAAGACATAATAGATATTCGTATCATTATCAAAGCAAACAAATATTGTATCAAATAAAATTTAATTCAACAAAATACAAGTGTAAATCCAAGAATAGATGAGTACTCAGATAATAAAGCAACATATAAAAATATTCAAGAATTAATCAATTGTTCTCATCATATAATCAACACACATACATTATTTATATTATATTCATAATAAAGATTATCTCACTCACAAAAAAATAAAAAGAAAAGACAAACGGATGTAGAACCGTCAGAAACGGATACGGAAAAATATAATTATATTGTATTCATAATAAAGAATACTAGAGATCGTTAGAAGAAACGTCAGTATAACCTATAACGGATACGGAAACACTCAAAAACAACTCGAAGTAAAATAACATAAAAGATTAAAACTCTAAGCTTAGAGACCAAAATATAATTATAAAGCCGAACTAATTCACTTGATCGATCCCAAACATGACCCAAATAGATCGAACCTAACAGACCCAAGTAACCCCTAATATCGGGTCAATCAATTGACTGAAATGTCCAACCGGTTGACCATCACCACAAGCCAACTGGCTAGCCAGTTTAGACCAATTGGTTGACCAGCAACAACCAATGAGTCGGTCGGCCGGTTCAGCCAACCAGTCGACCAAATTGGGATTTCTAGAATCCCGCTAGTATTCAACACTTTAGAACCCCAAAACAAACAATCTAATCTTTAAATCCTAAAGTTCTAGATATCTAATCAGTTTGTTTTGAGTCAACTAACACTATAAAACATCAATTCAAACCCTTAAATCCTTCAATCACCAAAACAATATAAAAACCCTAAACACTTCTTAAAACCATCCATAATCAATCTCTTAAACAAAAAAGAGGGATAATTACTTGTTTCTTCAACCTTTATCAAACTCAAAACTTAAGTTTAAACTGAAATCCTTGTATTTTTTATGAGGAAGTCACGGTAGAAAGAAAAAAAAGAGGAAAAGAGAGAAACAAATTCTAGCAACCTTTTCTTTAAATACCTAGTTTAGTTGAGTTCTATTATGGTCTGAACTTTAGACTTGGGTCTATTATGTCAAAACATAGATCTTACAGCACTCCCTCTGTTATACAAAATTCATCCTTGAATTTACACTTTAAAAACTGAAGTCTTACCATCAAGATCAAACAAGTATGGATACTTGTTAAGCATTTCCTCCTCATGCTTCCATGTCGCCTCTTTGTGTGGGTGTTCGCTTCATTATTTCCACTGGTTGGACTTTACAAGACATATCCTCCCTTAGCTCAACTAGTTAAACCTCCAACACACTATGGATCAAACAAATACTTTCTCAACATCAAAACATAGAACACCATATGTATGGAGGATAGATTAGGCGGCAAGGCAAGTCTATATGCTACTGCCCCTGCTCTTTCCAAAATCTTAAAGGACCCTATTAACCTGGGACTAACTTTCCCTTCTTTCTAAATTTGATTATTCCTTTAGTCAGAGAGACTTTCAGAAATACATCGTCACCCACTGAAAACTCTAAATTACATCTCCTCTTATTCGTATAACTCTTTTGCTTATTCTGGGTTGTTTGAAGCTTATCTCGGATCACCTTAACCTTATCTGAAGTATTTTGTATTAACTCGAGACCCATCAATCTCATCTTACCAACCTCATACCAACATATAGGTGATCTACACTTCTGACCATACAAAACCTCATACGAAGCCATATTAATACTCGTTTGATAACTATTGTTGTTATACGTAAACTCCACTAAAGACAAGTATTTGCTCGATACAACTCCAAAATCAATCAAACAAGCTCTCAACATATCCTCCAAAATCTGTATAGTCCTCTTAGATTGTTCATCAGTCTAAGGATGAAAAGTAGTACTTAACTGAACATTAGTTCATAAAGTTTTGTGAAACTTCACCTAAAACCAAGAAGTGAACTATAGACCTCTATCGGACACAATTGAGATTGGCATACAGTGCAACCTCATGATCTTGTTAACATAGATTTCTACCAGCTTTACAAACCTATATATCACCTTAACTAGCAAGAAATGAGCTAACTTTGTCAAAATAGTAAACTATCACCTAAACTAAATCGTAACCTTCCTGACTCTAAGGCAAACCCAATATAAAATCCATAATGATCCTTTCCCATTTTCCTTTAGGAATTAACAATGGCTGCAAAAGCCCTAGTGGCTTCTGATGCTCACCCTTAACCCTCTAACAGGTCAAGCATCGAGACACAAACTCGACAATGTCCCTCTTCATACCATTCCACCAATAACACTCTCTCAAGTTTTTGTACATCTTGTGAGAACCAAGATTTATTGTAAAAGTAGTTTGATATGCTTCTGTCATTACATCTCTTTTCAGATCATCCACCCAAGACACACATAGCTTGGAATCAAATCTCGATACACCATCCTTATTAACAATAAAACTTGGAGCTATCCCTAACTCCAACTCATCTTGAATCTTGCAAAATTGTTTATCCTTCATCTGAGCTTCTTTAATCCGGTCTACCATCTGACTTAGCCTGAAAGTGAGCTAATAATGCTCCTAACTAACCAATCTCAAAACTGACATTTTCATCCAACAACCCATGTAACTATATAATCAAAGGTCTCCTCACCTCCTGAATATGAGTCAAACTACCTATAGACTTTATTCTCAATGCATCAACAACAACATTCGTCTTGCCTAGGTGATATTGAATTGTACAATCATATCACTTAACAGTTTTATCCTTATTCTTTGTCTTATATTCAAATCCTTCTACTAGAAGATATATTGAAGACTCTTATGATCTGAAAATCTCTCACATGTCTCTCTATACAAGTAATTTCTCTTAATCTTAAAGGCAAACACTTCTATATAGGGGTAATTTTGCGTGGGGGTAATTTTGCTCATGCTTCTTCAGCTTCTTAAGGCATAAGCAATCACATTACCATTCTGCATCAAAACATAACCCAATCCAATCCTAGATGCATTATAGTACATAGTAAAACAACCAGACCCTGAAGGTACTGTCAAAATCAAAGTTGTAATCAACATTTCCTTCAACCCTAAGAAACTCTTCTCGCACTCTTTTGAATACTGAAACTTGATATTTTTTGTGTCAACTTTGTCAACGGAGTTGTAATTTATGAAAAAAATTTCACGAACCTCTTATAGTATCCTACTAAACCTAGGAAACTTCTAATCTCAAATACCATAGTCGATCTAGGCCACTGTTTAACCACCTCCACCTTTTGTGGATAAACCTTTATCTCATTCCTAGACACTATATATACCAAAAATCCAACACTCTCTAACCAAAATTCACTCTTCGAGAACTTTCCATACAATTGATAATATCTCAAAATTTGAAACATCAATCTCAAATATTATTCATGTTCCTCTTCACTTATCGAATAAACCAAGATGTCATCAATGAACACAATAATAAATCCATCAATCATGTCTATAAAGGCCGATAGTGCATTCATTAACTCAAAAGATAATATTAGGAACTCATAGTGCCCATAACGAGTCTTAAAGGTAGTTTTAGGAATATCCTCCTTCCTAATCCTCAACTGGTGATACCTCGATTGAAAATTGATCTTTGAGAAACATTGAGCTCCTCATAACTAATCAAACAGGTCATCAATGTGAGGAAGTGGGTATTTGTTCTCAACAGTGACTTTGTTCAACTACCTATAGTCTATACACATCCTCATCGACTCATCCTTTTTTTTTACAAACAAAGTAGGTGCTCCTTACGAAGACACACTCGGATGGATAAACCTCTTATCCAATAAATCTTGAATTTGCTCATTTAACTATTTTAATTCTGTTGGTGTCATCCTGTAAGGTGCCCTTGAAATTGGTTTCATTCTTGAAACTAGATAAATTCAAAATTATATCGTTTTATCAAGAGGTAGTCCAGGTAAGTCATCGAGAAAAACATTGATGAACTCCTTAATTATCAAAAACTTGTTCCATCTTCGGAACCTTCATACTCACATCCTGCATATAAGCCAAAACCTTTTGTATACCCTTTCATACCATCTTTCTCGTAATGACCGAGAGAATACTCGACGAAGATGATAACCCATCTACATGGAATGCAAACTATGTCTTCTCATCAAGCTTGAAAACCATTGTCTTATTCCAACAATCAACTAAGGCATGATGCCTCTATAACCAATCCATACTCGGTATCACATCAAAGCCTACTATTTCTAAGATCACCAAATCACTCAAAACCTTTCTACCTTAAACCTAAACCTCACAATCAATATAAACATATTTCCCAAACATAACCTCATCCGAAAGGCTTTTTTTACGAACCAACTGATAAACCATCCTCTAACTCTCATGCCTCAATAACTCAGGCATGATCCACTACAACCGCGTATGTCTTAAAGTCGTAAGCCCCAATAGCTTTGAATTGGTAACTATTAAGACTTAGAACATACCTTTTGATCTTCCTCTCCTCAGTCTGTACCAAATACCCAACATATTTGGACAACCACATGAACTCTACCTCATACTTTGTCATAGTCAAATCACTTTGAACCAACCTCTCAAACTTATATGCTCTAGCATCCCTCACATTTTCAGGTAGAAAGCGCTATAAACATATCTCAAAAAACTCATCTTAGACTCAAACCAGTTCATAGTCACCTCACCTTCCAACCTGAAAGATTCTAAAGTCACTCTACAATGATCCATACATCTTATGGCCTCACACATATGCCACATTGCATCAAAAAAACTATTATGGAACCTCAAAGTTATCATTTCCCTTAAAGGTGGGAGGTGCTAGCTTAGAAAACCCTGACAAATATATTTTCACTCCATGCACAATATAGGAAGTCAAAGATGCATTCTTATTCTTCTCCTTCTCTATCTCAACTAAAAGATTAGCCAAGGTCTGCATGGCATGTCCAATCTTATCCAAAGCACAGTCAGTATGAGTCACCCTACCGTTAAGTTCCTCCTCCTGGTCCTGACCAACATCCAAACCATAGCCTCTCTTAGACTTGACATCATCCTGAACGTCTACCTCCCATTTGCTAACGAGAAGGGGTTTAAACCCTCTTTCTTCCCCTCTTATTCTTGAGCCAAACAATAGGAATGTCCTTTGATCATTACTGTTATTACCTAATTTTTTACCCTATTTTGGAAAAAAAATTGAAAGAAACCAAAAAATAGCAATAAACAACAAAAACCCAAAAAAATATGTTTTTGACATCTTTGTATCACTTGCAAAGTCTTTTTCTACACGTTCAGTTGTTAACGTGCTTTTTAAGTCGACGTTGGTGTTGTCTGTTTTTTTTTCAAAAAAGTTCAAAATACAAAAAAATAAAAAATATATAAAATATTTAGACAAAAGGACCAAAATAAAAAGAACGAAAACAAGGGACTAAAGTGAATTTAGGTTGCTTGTTGGACAAAGCAATTGGGGAAGAAGAAAAATTTTTTTACCTATAAATAGGTGGTTATCTCACACAAGAAAAGGGGGGGGTAAATTTTAGGGGCCAAAAAAAATAAAATAAAATTTTCACTCTCTCCCACACAAAAACAAAACCCGAGCCCTAATAAACCTAAACCTAGCCGCCAACCCGTAAGAACAGAGCCCTCCTCACCAGACCATCTTCTCCAGAAACACATAGGAGCCATCAGTCACACGAAAAAAAAAGACACATTCTTCTTCAATTGAAGCATAACCATTTTTTTCCCCGATAAAGCCTCGCCCTCTTTCTCCACCATCTCTACCCATTACCGAACCGGCTGCCAACCATGAAAACAACCTAAAAAGAAAAACAAAATAGACGACTGCCTCCTTCACATACTAACACCACCCAGTTGTTATCCTCATTCTCCTAACCCAACAATCACCAACACCCCTAACTCCAACCTACCATACCTATACAAGCCTAATCATCGTCTCCTCTGAACACCCATCAATAGCAACTCCTTTTGGCAGCAGATCTCCTTTTAGAAAAATTCAATTGACCTCCTTCTAACATTATCAATAAAAAATCCACTGATAACCAAAAATAGGACCCTCTTTTTGAAAAATAAGGAGAACAAAAACAAATGTGATCTGACTCTCCCAAAGCGTTCGTTATCTCTATCTCCACCACATTGGCAGCTTCTTCGCCTCTATTTTCTTTCACCAACATCACCACAACAATGGTGTCTACTCTCCCAATAATGGTGTCCTTCACAACATGATCACGCTGAAAATCCATCGACTAGAATCAGCACCATCAGATTTGTCCCTTCACTCTCCCATTCCAAAAACAAAACAGCCATCAAGCTGCCCCTCTCCTTCAGCCGACTACCAACAGCAACTCACCATGATGTCAACCACCTTTTCCTCTATTGGTCATTGTGGTAACAACCATTAGAGAGCTCAAAAGAAAATTGTAGAGAGAAGCAAATCTTTAAAAAAAAAAAACTGATTGTGCGTGTTTGAGATCTTTTTTGTTTACAGGTAACAAAAAACTACACAGTTGGCAGGGAAAGGAAGAGGTGAAGGAGCCACTTCAGATCCAATAGTTTTTTCCCTTCAATCAGTGATGACGCATGGATCTACGCACCACCAGTGGTGGTGGCAGCACATAAATACACGTGCCACCACTGTTCCACCATTTTCAAGGGCTTTCCGGTGCTACTCTTGTACCTTCAAAAGACTCCAAACTTGATTTCTTTATTTCTTGGACATGTTAAATGCGTCAGAAGGTCGATCCATAACCTTAATTCATTTTTTGGAAAAATTGCTAAAATATTATGAAATTTGAGACAAATGCTTATTATTGTGTATATTTTTTAGACTGATGAACACTTTGGTTTGATGTGTGTTATTGATTTTGAAATGACTTGATTATTTGCGTTGAATTATGGGTTTATTTTTTGGGGATTGTGATTGTTTTGTGGACAATTAATATCAGTACATGAGTATAATGACATGATTTTATGGACACTCTGATTTATTTGTTTAGCATGAAATTTGAACGAAGTAGGTGACATTAATAAAATTTGTGGATGTTTAGTGTTTTTTGGTTTTGAGTCTATAAACGATTATTTGTTTTGAATTGACATTGTGGTCAAAATAGCTTGATAAAAATATGTTATTTGTGTTTTGTTAAACAAGGCCTTAGTCTAGTCACTAAATCATTTTTGCAATTAATTTTGAGTTCTTCATATTTTCATCCTTTCATATTTAATATTTGGAATTATAACCGACACACGAGGTTTTTTTTTATATTAAACGAATCGGTTCCCTCCCACAAAAAAAAACAACAAAAAAATTTCCTTCAAAAATACAATTTCTATTTTAATTTGCATATGGCCAAGCCTCTCAAAAATAAATTATACTTGCATATTTTATCATATTAAAAAATCATAAAAAAAAAATAGTCTTATATATTTGCATGCATTTTGGATTTAATAACCAATTTATTAAAGTCATGAGAACTTGATATATATTTCAAAAATACCAACAAATTTATTTTGTTTCTTTTTAATATATGGAATTATGAACTTATATCTAAGATGTATTCCCTATATTAAATTCAAAAACACTAAAAAATCTTCTTTTTTTTTTGTAGTATATGGGATTATGAACTTATACGTGAGATGTATTCCTGATATTAAATAAAAAGATAGTTTTATTTATTTTTATTTTGGCATTAAAACGGTTAGGTTTTTAATCTGATAATATAAGAACCTCCTTACTGGGAAGGACTTATCTTTAACCATAAATAGACCAACAGTTAGAAAATATAATATTTTCTTAGTTTATATCAGATAAACAATACAGCTTATCTCAGGTAAGGCGTATTAAGGGTGTTAATACCTTCCCTTTACGCAATCAGTCCATTTTCTTAGACTCTGAGACCAGTTAGGGTTTCTAGTGATAAAAAATACTAGGTGACGACTCTCATTCCCTTTTGTTATTGATAAAGGACAAGAATTCCTTGTCCTTTAATCCCACACCATTCCCGACCATCCAGACCCAGGAGGATCATCGTTGCGACGCCGCACATATACAACAATTACCAACATGGTCAGCATTAACTACACGTCTGGCTCTTGGTATTTTCCTAAAAGAATGCATGCATATCAACATAACTATAAAAGAGTTTAAGGAAGACAAACTAAACATGAGATTAAAGAATTTAGAGAGGAATGGCAACAAGACAAAATGGATCCTAAGTTCCACATATTACAGGGGTTTTAACTAAACCAAGTTACAGAGGTTTTAACAAAACCTGGCTCTGATACCACCTTTGTCACGACCTGAATCCTGGGTCCATGACCAGCAACGCAAGAGTGGTGTCATAAGGACACTCCACTTATGCTAAGCCTCAGAACATATATATCATAAAACAAAATATATATAAAAATTCACAGTGTTTCATAATTTTTCAAAATATAATGATCTTCAAAGCAATAAAATCAAATGATACTTCAAAAACTCTTTATCATCAAATAGAACAAAAACAAATAATCCATAATACTTATTACATTGTCAAAATTCAAATTTAAATAAAGCAGTGTAATAGTGAAGCGTCTAAAACATCGAATAAAAAAGAAAAGCCTCACAGAAGCTAGAAAGGCATACCAACAAACAAAGTAGCAGGAACTCTCAATTAAAGATCGACCTACTAGCAAAAGTTAATAACCTTAAATAATATTAAAATGCAGGGGTGAGTTCAACCAATTTAGTAAATAATAACATTTAATATACATCTTAGATATTAATAATTTACAAGTCGTACATATCTTGGTATGGATATACATACTAAGCATATTAACATAAGATAATGAAATACATGTCAAAGATTAGATGACACCTGAAGGTGACCACTATGAGAATGTCAGTTGCCACAGGCTAGTGCCTCTCTCACCAACTAGGTATACAAAATATTATGTGCATATGGACTAATAACTCTCCATTAGTATGAAATTACTAACAAGTCTTACATCAAGATATAATAAATATTTGCATCATTTTCAAAGCAAATGAATGTCGTATCGAATAAAATTTAAATTCAACAAAATGCGAGTGTAAATCCAAGAATAGATGAGTACTTAGATAATAAAGCAACATATATAAATATTCAAGAATTAATCAATTGTACTCATCATATAATCAAAACACATATATTATTTATATTATATTCATACTAAAGATTATCTCACTCACCAGAAAACAAAAGCAAAAGACAAACGGATGCAGAATCAAAGACTATTGAAGATAATTAGGAGAAATGTCAATATAACCTATAATGGATACAGAAAACACTCAAAAACAACTCGAAGAAAAATAACATAAAAGATTAAAACTCTAAGCTTAGAGACCAAAACATAATTATAAACTTGAATTGATTCACATGATCGATCCCGAACATAATCCAAACTGCTCGAACCTAATACACACAATTAGCCCTAACTGTTAGGTCAACCGATCGACCGCCACCACAAGCCAACAGGTCGACTCGCAACAACCAGTCAACCGATTCAGTCAACCGGTCGACTAGTTGATCAAGATTTTTATAATTCCAATTTGTCAGTCTTCATTAATGCAAAACCCCAAAACACACAATTTGATCTTCAAGCCTAAAATTCAAGATATCTAATCAGTTCATTTTAAGCCAACTAACACCCTAAAACATCAATTCAAACTCTTAAATCCTTCAATCACTAAAACAATATAAAAAACCCTAAACACTTCCTAAATCCTTCCATAATCAATCTCTTAATAAAAAATAATAAAAGATAAGGATACTTACTTGTTGGGAGGAAGTCGGGTAGAAAGAAAGAAAATAGAGAAAAACAAATTCTAGCAACCTTTTCTTTAAATACTTAGGTTAGTTGGGTTGGGTTTTTGTTGAACTTTGGGCTTAGATCTGTTGGGTCAAAACATGGGTCTTACAAATAAGATTGGAGTTTTTTTATAAAAAAAAAAAAATTAAACTTCTAGTCAAATATAAAGAAAACAAAAACTAATTTTTTAAGTTTCTAAATTTATATTGAGTTTGAAAAACATATTTTAAATATTCTACATAGTTTTTCTTCACAAGTTTTTCATTGATTTTAAAATAAAAAAATGAATAATAGCATGTAAAACATTAAATTTATTTTTTTATATTTTTATACTTGGAAATATTTATAATTAAAATGTATAAACTTTTTCATGATAATTTTAAACAAAATACATATACTACAAAAATATGCAAAAAAAAATAACATTTAAAAATTATGTTCAAATAAAAAAAGGATAGATTTTCTTATTTATAGTGGAGAATCCTCAATAAAATTTGAATCAGAACACAGATGCTGACAAACCAAGTGTTGTGGTGGTTGAATTTGTTGTGTGAGGTTGAATTTGTGTTGAGATTAAGTGGGGGAGGGGTGGCTATTTGTTGCAAAAAAAATGCATAAGAAATAAGAAGAAATGGGGGATGGCGAGAGGAGGGTGGATCGTCAGGTTATAAATTAAATATTATTAATGGATTTACCGACAAAATTACTCTGTCGGGCATTCCATCAGTCATTATATTGGTAAAAAGTATCACATCATCGTATGATTTTTTTTTTAATCCCACTGTAATATCGTCCGTAAATCTATCAATAAAAGGCATTCCACTTAAAAAAGAAGTGCTGACAAGGAAATGGGGTGACACTCACCCTAAATAGTTAAAAATCTAAATAAAAAAAAAAAGTTTTCAAAAGTACTTTTAACTTAAAAAATAAATTAGTGTTTTTCGAATAGTTTTAATGTGCTGATAAAAAAAATTAAAAATCTAAAAAAAATTTAAAATAACTCAATTAGAAACACTTCCAAGTCTCAATCAATTATGGGATAATAAACACCTTTGATATTTGCATCCACAACTTGTATACCCTTTCATTTTCAACATTTGTTTTTTTCATTCTTTATAACACTATTTAACCACATTTAATATGAGAAATTCACGTAAGTTGAATTGCAGAAAACATGGTAAAATTAAATTAACCCAATTGAATTTTTTAATAACTCATGAACTCATTAACCCCAACTTTTTCTTTTTCTCAATTCGTATCCATAATCACATCCAACAACTACACTCTCATGTCATAGATCACGTCACATTAAAAGAAAATATGGAAGTATAAATCATCCACCTAGTTCATTTACTCATGTTATGCCACAAGTAAGATAAATTTTTAAAAATATAAAATAAATATTAAAGCATAAAGAATTTTTTTTACTATATTATTAAACTAAGTTTAACACATCAAATTTGAAATCTCACAACCTAACTCCTAACTTCTTACCTGACTCAATTTTTAAATTAAATCACGCAGAAATTAGCTCGAAGTAAATTGAATAATTTCATAGATCTAAATATAATCTTGATGACTGGTAAAAACATTGCTTAGCTTTTAACAAAACTTCAAATTAATAACTTTTTTTTCACAAAAACTATTGAAACAATAACAAACTAGATCGATCTCAGTCCCTAAACAAACTATGTTATAAACTCCATTTTTAATAATTTATTTTTTTATAATTTTTTTAAATTATATGATAAAAATATATAATAACAAAATTAATCATCAACTTAAAAATAAAAACTTATTTAAGATAGTAATAACACTAAAAAAAGCAAAAATAATAATAATTAAAAAAAAAGGCATGCAATTTATTTCCTATCAAGAAAAAAACTATTATAAACAATTAACAAACTAAAAATAAAAAATAACATATTCGGTCAATGAATGAGCTCATTAAATTTATGAACTGGATAACTCTCAGGCTAACATATCAAACTATAAATCAAGTTATAAACTCCAATGGAATTATATTTTTTTTCCAAAACTATTTTTATTTAACTTCTTGATAAATTAAAATATATACAAAAAATTTACAATCACAAAATAAAGCATTCGCTTTTGTTCTTATTATAGCTGGCCTCTCATCAGCTTTCCATTCAAATACAGAAACTTCACTTGATTGATGAAATACCATATGCATTGTTGTCTTAAAAGTACAATTATTTTTCAAGACTGTTATTACACAGCACTAAAACAGGCATGTTTGCCTGTCAAAAGAAGTCTCAACCAATTAAAGAGCGTGACCTAGTTGAAGTGCAAATCACCAACTGTTTCGTGGACCCTTTACGCTCTTGAAGCAGTGTTGCACGTGCAATAACCATTCCAGGAAAGAACATGAAGTGAGATCAGAACAATCTGTTTATTCAATATTGCAATCTAAAGCCTTTATTGTCTCTCTCCGCCACCTAGCGGTGTTTGGATCAAACCTCAACTCCCATGTAGGCCAGTAGTGCAAGTCCTGCTTCAACGTTAGCACTCGTGGCTTCCCATCCAGATTGATGGTCTTTACACGAACGAACTCATCATATCGTAATCCCTGATAAATGTAATACAGTACAAAGTGAAATAAATACTAACAAAGCATGCAGGATAGTTCCCCGATCAATTATTCTTGTACTGCTAATGCATATTCCGAGATGTAAGTACAGAGAAATTAGAGAGTATCATAAAAAAAATGTTTGAGGAGCGAAACTAATTAGCATGCTAGTACTAGTCTACTCCCACTGTTTGTCTCTTGAGAGTCTTATTTAGAAGATTCTTAAGTGAACTTCTCATGTAAGTTGTGAACAGCTCCACAAAGGACATTCCAATTTTTGAAGAAATATGCAACTAGCTCACAAAAGGTACTCCTATTCACAATGCTTGTCATGGTAAAAATACACACACACTAGTTTTTCATGTACTGGTATCTTGTGGGTTACATAATATTGTGCTCAAAGAGTCGCATCCCCCAAATTCAGACTTCAAAAGTGTGATTTGTATCATAGCTTTAGTAAATAGATACCAAAATGTAATGATGCCTTTATTCTTGTTCTTTCTTTTCTTTTCTTTTCTTTTTTCCTTTTTTGAAAGGAAAAAAAATCTAATGAAGATATAATGCACACACATTTCCTTGCTTCCTACAACCCATATTCAAAAAACAGTCATCATGTTCCCGCAACAAAAGACACTATGAAAGAACTCAAAGCTAAAAGTCAATTTGTTTTAACCATCCGTTTCTGTTCCTTGTATTCTTTATCCTTTTTCCTAATTTACTTCATAGCTTTCCATATATTCTGTTGTTTTTAAGAATTTGCGGTTTCCACTTGGATGGAAGCAAATGCATTGATTGCAGATGCATTCTATAAAAAACAACTCCACACAAAAATTACATAAATGAGTGGCCATACCTTTGTCACATTTACAAAAGCATCCAAGTCAGGAGTGGGTTTTCCATTGACTCGAACAATCCATCTAAGAGCACCTAGAGCATATCTATCTGCAGGACTTCCACGGCAGCACCTGTGAAATTGAGAAAATGTCAAACCTGTATTCAATAAGATCAACATTTTCAGTCTTATGTGGTTGATTATCATTGGGGAAAATATGCAGGACAACTTAATAGTTAGAATCATGCCATTCCTCTGACATTGTTTGACTTCTGATTGAAATTGGGTAGGAATTCCTTCGTTGAAGATCATTATTCTTTCATGACAAATTTATATTGACTGTATCCAGCAAAGCAGCCATAAACATATCATTACTAAGTTCATCTTGCAAGTAATTAGCCAATTTTTTTAAGTCCATTTCCATTCACATCATATAGACTGTAACTGTAAGGCTATATTCTTATTTTTCCAACATTGTAAAGGTAACTCTTATCTCAACATCAAGAAACAGAAAAAAAAAAAAAAAAAGGTTTTTTTTAAAAAAGAAAGAAACAGAACTTTTAGAACTCAGAAAAATTCTTACATTGCTGCATAGACACCATGACCTTCACCAGGAAGAAATCCAAGAGCACGAACTGCTGGATGAGGATCCTGAACAAGACAGCCACACCAATTTACTGCTCGTGTTGTACCATTACCATCCCTAATGTCTGTTCCAACAAGTAGATCAACTTCACCTCCCTAGCAAGCCATACAGAAAAGGGCATCAGATCAATTTACTTACATCAACATCAGAGATTATACCAAACAAGCTAAAATACTTCGCAAACCAGACAAGAGAAATAATAGTTATAATAACATGTCAAACACAAGATAATGATACCTCTATCAGGTTTTAGGAGCATATACATCTGGCATAAACTTACCTGCCGACAAATGGTAATTTTAAGCTTCCCATCACTGTCAACACAGTTCTCTAATGCTTGACATGCATTTTCTACATCTTGGAAGCAAGTAACTGGCTCTTTGTTGATTGCCAACAACATATCGCCTTGTTTTAATAGATTCTCAGTGTTAGATCCAGCCAAACAACCTTTAACACGCAAAACTTGTCGTCTCATTGGGTCTTTCTTTACAAGTCTCTACAGTAAAATATCAGTCAAGTTTTGATATTCAGAATAATGATACAACGTTGTACTAGAGCATTTTTCTGCAAAGCATGTTAAGTTCAAGAGAGCAGTTATCCAGAACAAAAACCAATTGAAAGACATTATATTATCAGAAACAATATTCTATTACCAGAAACAATATTCAATTAAAACAAGATTAAGATTGGAAAATGCTCACTCTCTAAAGCTCAAGTTTAAGACCATCACTTCCATGATTTTTATTGAAAGAATTTTCCATGAAAATGTTAACACACATTCATTTGCAAACAAGATGAAAGAAACATGAGAGAGTGGCAGGCTAAGATTGATATGCATTCTCTGGGCACAAGCAGAGATGAAAGAACAGAAATATTTTACTAGGAAGAAGACATACTTGGATCCATTCATCACCAAGACCAAAACTCCGGGCCTTTGAAAGCAATCTAGAGCAAAGTTCCACCTCTAAAGTCCTAACAAGTGGCATTGACCTTTTGATACCGTTTATGAGAATAGAAGCCCCATTTGCACCAGATATGATTTTGTCAAGTACTTGGCTAATCATGTAGATTGGGACACCTCGAACAAATTGATGATCCTTTGATGTAGTGTGACTAGATTTTGGCTGAAAATGAAGATTCAAGGTTATTACATACTATCATAATAAGGCAAATCATGACAAGTAGATTAGTGGTGAAAACCTTATTTGAAAAGCTCCCCCATATAGCCTGAACCTTTCCATGCTCATTACATAGCACACCAGTAAATGCATTACCAAAATCTGAAATACAGAACAAAATAAGACACTAAATCTAAATATAAACATGATCTTGGGAAATTCAAATTTATTCTCTTACCAGTGTCAAGCTCAATCACTTCCATATTTATTGCTCTATACCGTGGACGATCAGCATAGCCAAAATTTAATGTAACATAAGGGTTTGTCACAATTGATTTCCTAGACTTTGCTCGTTGATTTTTACTTAACCCAATCAGATATATTGGATCTCCACGACATAATGCAGGCTCTGTCTCAAAAAGCACAAGGATGATCGTTACAGTGAATAGCTTGGATCTACTTTCAGTTTACTTGGAGAGAGCAAATTGAAAGATCACTCACACTAACACAAATAAAATGGGCAAAAAAAGGATGAGATTAAAGGATTCATCAATCCAAGACTTATTAAATAAATGGACCAAGATTGAACATTCATGGATGTGACTCATTGTTTTCACTACTAGCATGTTTCTATGGGCTCAAGCTTTTCCCAGCACTGCTACTCAGAATAGTAGTGGTATTGACTAACAAATACAAGGTAGCTGTCAGTTTTCAATGTTGTGGCTTGCATAAACAAGTCAAGCTTGAACTTGGACTTGGATCTAAATTGACCGAGGTAAGCTCAAGCTGAATCTCTAAAGAGATAAATTTGAGTTTCTTTACTCTGTTCAAAATTTGAACAAATAATATTCGGCTCTACTTGACTCTACTTGACTTTTTTTGCAGTCTAATAGAAGCCCTCACCCTTGACCCTCCTCCCTCAAGGATGAGAAGAATATGCCACTACTGAAAATCAAAGGTGAAAGCATGCACCTAAATAAGGTAGAAGTTCAGAATTTAAAAAGAAAATAAGTTCTATGGGATCATATAATATCACCTGGGAAAAAATACATAGAGTCAAACCTACCAGGAAGTAACTCAGCAGCACGAACCATAGAAGCACCAACAGCTCCCAGAGCAGAGGGATCATAACCAACAAGAGCATAATTGTAAACAGGATGAAGAAAGACAACCTGCAATGAAGTATAGGCAGTAAGTGATATACCCTCAATGGTTTATAACTTCATAGCATTACTTCGAAAATGTTTACCTCTCCTGGAATCTCGATAGGAAAAGCAGCAAATGACAGCATCACATCACATGCAGATGTTTCAACGGTGTTCTTGTCAATAGCAACCAATCCCATGTCTTGAGAATGATGTACAACAACACCAGTCCCAGAAGCATGCACTGAATGGATGCCATCAAGCAAACATGATGGTGGCACATTGACCTGCAAGTATAACTATCTAATTAGATATCCCATTTCAGCATTACTTGTCTCTTTTTTTATCAGCGAGATGTTCATAACAGACACTGATCAGATGATGACGTATCTCTGACTTGATAATTGAGAACATAAATCTGTTCAGACTTACACAGAATAAAGCATATCTAGAATCTGATTTCTAAATAAGAAAAATCACTAACAAGCAGATAAATTCTCAGTAAAGAGATGAAGCACAGTAGTTTTGAAGGCTACGTCTAATTCCATTATTGTCATGTTATGTAGCAGCGTTATAGGAGAAAGTTCATAAAGCAATACCAGAAACAAATATGGAAGTTTCACAAGATGGTTGACTAGAAGCTGAGGCATTTAGCAAAGTAGGGCAGCTGATTGATGACAATAGGAAGATAAAACTTGTCACAGATTACCTCCAATGTTACAAGAGTGGGCTCCACCACACATTCCGCAAATGAAGCATTAGTTGCTGCTGCTATTGCACCTTCATAGCCATTCGAAACTGTAATTTCTGTGGTACCTGGAGTCTCCAATTTCATTTCTCCAATTTCAAGCGAGGAATGGTCAGCAACTGCAATTTCATCAGAGGACAAGTTCCCCTGTACCTGTTGCTTATTAGTTTTAACATCACACTCTTCCCTGGAATGGACCTCCTCAGAAATATGTTCATAACCGGCTTCTGTTCTTAAAATATCATGTGTCAACTCCTGGTTGTTAGCTTGATCCGTACCTTCAGCAGGAGTTGATTCACTATTCAATGAAGATGCTTGGCTGTTTAGACCTTGAGTGACATTGCTACTACAAGGTGACAACTGCAGGGTGGTCGGTTGAATAGCAGGCCTTGCCATCCATAAACCAGAACTATCATCCCGTGTGTATATCTTCGGAGCATCGTACCATTCATGGCGATCAATTGTGACCAGGGTAGACTGCGGCCATCACAAGAGTTAAGAAAAAAAATTCCAACATCCTAAATATGTTAATCAAAATAAAAAGAGTGTGCACATGCACATGCATGCACTTGCAGAGAGATTATCATTCACAATTCTATTCTAAATATCAGAAATTTTCACTTCCTATGGTGCTTTAAACGCAATTTTCTAATTTATTGATTTATGGAAATGAAAGGTAAGTCTTTCATTTTCATGTAATATGGTTAGGTAAGTCTTTCATTTTCATGTAATATGGTACAATTTACAAGAATCAATTCATCAAAGATTAGATTTCTTAAACCTACACAACCAAAAAACAAAAAAAAATACAGTGCAGGCAATGTCATGCTGCACATCAGCACATTTAATGCATACCTTTCTTCGATGGCGATCCCTGTAGCTTATATACTCCAATGGCACTCTATCACCCTTACATAGCTTAGACAGAACAGAGATTACATCTTCAAGTTGTGATATCTCATCATCGGCAAACTTCTTAATGATGGCATGACGAGGAATGCCAGCCCTAGATAGCATGTATCTGCAAAATATACAAATTCTTATCATGTAAAAAGAAATGGCCCCTTTGCTATTACATGGTTTCCTTCAAAACAAGCATCAAAGAGTCATCACACAGCTTTCCTTCTCCTTAAAAGCCCATCAAATTACTCAACAAAAACACTTCTATTTTGCCTTGAATTTGTCAATTTCATTCAGGGAAACAAAAAAATACAGGACATGATTCATGGAATTCGTAAACTCAATCAAATTAAAAAAACACAGATATCTTGATTAAACTAACCCGGGGTCCGAAACATATACAAGACCACATTGGAAGCAGAAGTTTCTGGCCTGATTCAATTACAAAGTTGCAAGTGTTATAATGATGAAAAATGATGAGCAAGAGCACGTAGTTCAAACAGAATAAAAAGAACTGCAAACACTTTTAGTTGCTTCACAAACAATGCTATCTGAAATAAATAAATGATTAATAGATGAATAAACCCAACCAACCTGTTGATAAGACAAACGGTGTATCACTGCACCACTTACTTCTAAGAAGCAGTCAGGAGTTATCAAGTGCAAATCCTGAACCTGCAGCAAAGGTGCATAAGCATACTAGTTTTTCTCCATACACCTAAGCAACATGGAATACAAGTGATCCCAGGAGAGCAATATGACCATGTAACTACACCAGGATAGACTTAGACATGAATCTATCAAGGACGGACATTGATAGAACATGTGGACACAATACAATACAAACACAAACTTAGAATATTAGAAAATGTACTAGATAAAGTAAATTCACACATTAGTAGAGAAGTCCAAAACACTAAACGAATTACAAAATTACCTATTGCTCTACCTTTGATGCCATCTATTTCACTCTCTCGTTTCTAACAGTTATCTCCATAGGCCTCAGAGAAGCACTTAAAAAACTGATTTAATTGGTGATACTTTATTTTGGAGATTGTTACATGTTTTGTGTGCCAACTTTTTGATTTTATCTATTTGAGTGTTCCTGCTTTTATTTTTGTTCTTTAAGCATGTGTACCTTCAATTTGTTTTCTAATCAAGTGCTTCTATTAGATCTGTCAAATATATATAACATGGAAATTGACATCTGACATGTTGACATGTTCACCAAGTGTGCGTGAATTTTTCCATTTATTTCTAATTGAGTCTTTGAACTTTTATTTCTAAGTCAATGCACAACTTTTAATACAGGTAGGTTTCTAAGCAAAACAATATGTTTTACCATTAGACTAAGGCCAGTCCAGATAATGAGTAGTTATACTAGAAAGCAACTGCTTACAACATATTTTCCAATGAAATTAAAGGCAATGGGAAATTTTAGTTGATTATTAACAAAATAAAGTTATGTCCAGAGTAAGTTTTACCACTATATCAACGGTTAATGATGTGCCACCCCTTTCAATCTG
>Ga0307515_10002916_pt1 | contig 36334 bp, 32 predicted proteins | sample 17_EM_MG_FD_194513 | JGI IMG/M metagenome (GOLD analysis project Ga0307515, IMG submission 194513) | Populus trichocarpa ectomycorrhiza microbial communities from riparian zone in the Pacific Northwest, United States - 17_EM | ecosystem: Host-associated > Plants > Roots > Unclassified | place... | reverse complement strand
CATACCGGTTTAAATCGAAGTCGCTGATTCAAACGCCATAGCGGTCCTGATTCACGAAGCCGCACGCCCCCAGGATCGCTTCTTTGTCTGTTCAACCCGCTGCTGGCCGCCGACCCCACGCCCTGGCTACTGCGCCGGCTGACACTGGCCACGGCGATGGCGCGCGAATTGAAGCTGGCGGCGACGCAGGCGCAGGTTCCGTCCAAGCAAGCCAAGCCGGCAGGGTGAGCCGGGTTTCTCGCCCTCCCCTTCCGGGGGAGGGTTGGGGTGGGGGCCGGTATCCTGACTTGCTCCGTCTCCCCTCGAGCAGCCCCCTCACCCCAACCCTCTCCCCGAGGGGCGAGGGAGTAAGACCGGCCCCATCCCAGTCTTACCCCGAAGGGGAAGGCGCAAGACCTTAAAATTCCGGATGCCCAACGACACCGAAAACACCCCCGAAAAAATCCAGGAACCCCGCCTGTGGACCGGCGACGGCTGGACCGCGCAGGTCATCAAGAACGAAGACGACGACGGCTGGGCCGTGGCCATGGTCAAGGACGGCGAGCCCGAGCCCGCGCTGGTCGGGCCCTGGACCATGGGCCGCGACAAGAAGAACCCGAAGCCGCTCGACGGCCCGGCCTTCAGCACACTGGTAAAAACCGCCAACGAATTCGTGCGCCGGCACGAGCAGCAGCTGCATGCATCCCTGCACCAGAGCATCACGGTGACGGCAGGCTCGGCGCGGGTCACCGTCAACCTGGACATCGTGCCCGACGAAGACAACCCCTATGCCGTGCTGAGCGCGCTGGACGACGACAACGGCGAGCCGCTGGCCGAAATCCGCGTGACGCCCTCGTTCAAGCTGAACCGCGCCAGCGCCGTGGCCTGGGTCGAGGGCGGCTTCGCCCGGCCCGCGAGCCGCTGAACAATTGATAGCAACCCAGGCAATATCCGCTTGCACAGCATGCAGTTCTGAAACATACGGGATATCCCTCCGTCATCGGCCGGGGGGACTGCCTCTGTATGATCCAACGCTTTGTCCAAAGCATCCCCCCACGCCATGTCCGCCGGAATGAACGTCGCCCAGCAAGAGGCTGTGAACTACCTGCATGGGCCCTGCCTGGTGCTGGCAGGCGCAGGTTCGGGCAAGACGCGGGTCATCACGCACAAGATCGGCCGGCTGATCCAGACCGGCATGCCGCCCAAGAAGATTGCCGCCATCACCTTCACCAACAAGGCGGCGATGGAAATGCGCGAGCGGGCCAAGGCGCTGATCGGCCGCGAGGCGAAAGACGTGGTGATCTGCACCTTCCACGCCCTGGGCGTACGCATGGTGCGCGAGGACGGGCATCGCGTCGGCCTCAAGCCGCAGTTCAGCATCCTCGACGCCGACGACGTGACCGGCATCCTGAAGGACGCCGGCGGCAGCACCGACGTGGCCACCGCCCGCACCTGGCAGTGGACCATCAGCAAGTGGAAGAACATGGGGCTGAACGCCGAGCAGGCGCTGGCCCAGGCGGCGGACGACAACGAGCGCATCACCGCGGTGATCATGGCGCGTTACGAGGAACGGCTCACCGCCTACCAGAGCGTGGATTTCGACGACCTCATCAGCCTGCCGCTGCGCCTGCTGCGCGACCATGAAGAAGTGCGCAGCAAATGGCAGACCGTGCTCGGCCACGTGCTAGTGGACGAATACCAGGACACCAACGCCACCCAATACGAGGTGCTGAAGTACCTGGTGGGAGACGCGGCACGCTTCACCGCCGTGGGCGACGACGACCAGTCCATCTACGGCTGGCGCGGCGCCACGCTGGACAACCTGAAGAAACTGCCGATCGATTTTCCGCAACTCAAGGTGATCAAGCTGGAGCAGAACTACCGCTCCACCAGCGCCATCCTGCGCGCGGCCAACAACGTGATCGGACCCAACCCCAAGCTCTACCCGAAGACGCTGTTCAGCGAACTTGGCGAAGGCGAGCCGGTGCGGGTGATCGACGCCGACAACGAGGAACACGAGGCCGAACGCGCCGTGGCCCGCATCCAGAGCCTGCGTGCGGGCACCGTGGTGACGCAAGGACCGCAGTTCCAGGAGTTCCGCCACTTCGCCATCCTGTACCGCGCCAACCACCAGGCCAAGCCCTTCGAGAAGGCGCTGCGCAAGGCGTCCATTCCATACAAGGTGTCGGGCGGCACCGGCTTCTTCGACCGGGCCGAGATCAAGGACCTGTGCGCCTGGTTCCGCCTGTGGATCAACAACGACGACGACCCGGCCTTCCTGCGCTGCATCACCACGCCCAAGCGCGGCATCGGCCACACCACGCTGGGCAAGCTCGGCGAGTTCGCCACGCAGTACAAGCTGAGCCTGTTCGAGTCGCTGTTTGCCTCGTCCCTGGCGAGCCTGCTGCCGGCCAAGGCCATGGACGGCCTGCACGAGTTCGGCCGCTACGTGACCGACCTCGAATACCAGGCGCGCCGCACCATCGGTGCCGAGGATTCGCTGGCCTTCATGCTGCAGTGGCTCAAGGACATCGATTACGAAAAGCACCTCTACGACGGAGAGGACAGCGAAAAAGTGGCCGCCGCGCGCTGGACCAATGTGCTGGAGTTCTGCGACTGGATGGCGGCGCGGGCCGGTGGCCAGACCGATGAGGACTCGGGCGTCACCACCGTGCGCGAAACCAAGAGCCTGCTCGAAGTGGCGCAGACCATCGCCCTGCTGTCCACCATCAACCAGCGCGAGAAAGACGCGGACGTGGTCACGCTGTCCACCCTGCACGCCTCCAAGGGGCTGGAGTGGCCGCACGTCATTTTGGCCGGCGTGACCGAGGGCATGCTGCCCTTCAAGCTCGACGACGACGAAGGCCGCCAGCAGGTGGTGAGCGACGACATCACCCAGCGCCTGCAGGAGGAGCGCCGCCTGATGTACGTGGGCATCACCCGCGCACAGCGCAGCCTGGCCGTGAGCTGGACGCGCAAGAAGAAAAAAGGCCGCGAAATGGTGACCGCCCAGCCCAGCCGCTTCATCAAGGAAATGGCGCTCGACGCCACCACCGCCCGCGAAGACCCGCGCGAAAAACTGCGTGCGCTGCGGGCCGAGTTCGCCAAGAAATCGCAGGACACCGCTGCCGCCGTGGCGGCGCAGACACCGTGAACCGATGCCGATCCATTATTCGATTCCGATGCGCTCCCTGATGCTGATGCTTGCAGGCTGCTTCATGGCCTTGTGCGCCGCAACCAGCGGCGTGGCCGCCGAGGTGGCTGCACCTCAGCCCACCCCCATGGCCTGCCCTGCGCCGGCCGACCTGACCCCGCAGCACCTGTATGGCACGTGGCTTGCACAGGTCGAAGGCGAGGCCGGACCGGTCACCATCCGCCTGGGCAAACATCCCGAATTCGCGGGCAGCGTGGCCGGCGAACTCGAACGCGCGGGCCGCCGCGCGCAGGTGGCCGGCGACGTGGACGAGGGCGACTTCACGCTCGAAGAATCAAACGACGGCCAACACATCAGCGCGACCTGGATCGGTCAAGTGGTAGATGCCTCGTGCGGCAAGGAGATCAAGGGAACATGGACCAAGGAAAAAGACACTTCACCCAACGCGGCCCGCAGCTTCACGCTGCGCAAGCAGGGCGGCTGGCAATGATGCGCCCGCCCCTGCGGCCCCACCACCATGCCTGGATAGCCTCGGTGCTGCTGGGCACGGGCCTGTGCGGTGCTGCCGGCGCGCTGGCGCAAACATCGGTCTCGGCCAATAGCGGCACCTGGGAGATCTGCACCGGCATGGCTGGAGACAAGGAAGCACGCCTGGCCTGCTTCGACCTCTGGGCCAAACAGCAGAGGGCTGGCCTCAACCCTGCCCCGGCCACACCTTCTTCCGCCCCCGCAGGCACGGTGCCTGCCGCCTCGGCCGCCGCGCTGGCCGAGGCCAAGCCGGTCGCGCCGCCGCCGGTCAATGCCAACCTGCCGGCCACCCGCGTCATCGAAATGGCCTCCGAGCCGGGCTGCCGCGACGGGCAGTACTCCGACCTGTCGCGCTTCTGGGAACTGGAGTCCGGCACCGACTGCGGCACCTTCGGCATCCGCGGCTACCGGCCGATCAGCCTGTCCGTCATCACCTCGGACACGGTGAACGACCAGCCGACTTCGCCGTCCGCCGGCCATACGGCATCGTCGTCGACCGACTACAACAAGACCGAGGCGCGCATCCAGCTGTCGGTGCGCACCAAGGTCGCGCAGGGCCTGCTGACACGCGGCCACCCGACGCTGTCCGATTCACTGTGGTTCGGCTATACGCAGCAGTCGTACTGGCAACTGTTCAGCCCCGCGCTGTCGCGTCCCTTCCGCGCCACCGACCACGAGCCGGAGCTGATCTACGTCTACCCGACCGACGCGCAACTGCCCTTCGGTTGGCGCCTGCGCTACTCCGGCCTGGGCCTGGTGCACCAGTCGAACGGCCAGAGCCTGCCGCTGTCGCGCAGCTGGAACCGCTATTACCTGATGGCCGGCATGGAAAAGGACAACAGCTTCCGCTTTCAGGCCAGGCTGTGGCGGCGCATCCAGGAAAGCAACGGCAACGACGACAACCCGGACATTTCCGACTACATCGGCCGCAGTGAATTCATGGGTGCGTGGAACGTCAACAAGGACAACACCCTGATCGCCACCGTGCGCAACAACCTGCGCGCATCGGGCCGCGGTTCGCTGCGGCTCGAATGGCTCAGGGCCATCGGCAACGCCGACAGCAAATACAGCCAGCTGCGGTTTCACACGCAGTTGTTCAGCGGATACGGGGACAGCCTGATCGACTACAACCGCAAACGAACGGTCTTGAGCGTCGGCTTGAGCCTGGTGGATTTCTAGGCCCGCGCTGCAGCGGGCTTGGCGGCCATGAGTTTGCCGTGGGGCAGGCTGGCCAGGCGCTTGAACATGCGGCTGCAGTAGCCGTCGATGCCGATGCATTTGTTGAGTTCGTCCACCGGCAGCGGGCCGGAGACGACGACGATGTCGTTGGCCACGTCGACCGCGCCAGCCGCGCGCAGCCGGCGGCGCGCGCCCATGGCCCAGGACTTGATGCGGGTGGGGCTGCCGTGCTGGTGCAGGTGGCCGGTGCTGGCGTCGAAAGCCAGCGCCACCAGGTCGGTGCACAGGCGGCAGCGCCGCTCGCCCGTGGCGACACTTGCGGGCGTCGTCATGTCGTACAGGTAATAACTGCCGGCTTTGAGTTCGTATTGCAAGTCCATGGGCGCTTTCTTCCTCTCCTAGATCTCCTAGGTGCGTCACATTGTGGATGATGCGCCGGACTTTGAAGCCGGGAAAACCGGTGAAAACCCCGCCAAATTGCGGATGAGCGGCCGGCTCCCTCGGAGAGGCCTGCAATGCGCTTACAAATTACCACAAACTTTTCAGTCTTGCCCTCCGGTGGATGCCTGTGCCTGCCCTTCGGACAGCCGGTTCTGCGCGCCGGCGGCAGCGCCCGGGATAATCGCGGCATGAATGCAACCCCAACCCCATCCTCCACGCCTGCTTCCTCGTCAGCTTCGGCGACCAGCTTCGCCAGCCTGCCCCTGAGCCCCGAGACCCTGGCCAACCTGGAGCAACTGGGTTATCTGCAGATGACGCCGATCCAGGCCGCCAGCCTGCCGCCGGCCCTGCTGGGCAAGGATTTGATCGCGCAGGCCAAGACCGGCAGCGGCAAGACCGCCGCCTTCGGCCTGGCGTTGCTGGCCAATTTGAATCCGCGCCGCTTCGCCATCCAATCGATGATCCTGTGCCCCACGCGCGAACTCGCCGACCAGGTCACCACCGAAATCCGCCGCCTGGCACGCGCCGCCGACAACATCAAGGTGGTGACACTGTGCGGCGGTGTGGCCATGCGCGGGCAGATCGCCAGCCTGGAGCACGGCGCCCACATCGTGGTGGGCACGCCGGGCCGCATCATGGACCACCTGGAGCGCGGCAACCTCGACCTCTCCGCGCTGAACACCCTGGTGCTCGACGAAGCCGACCGTATGCTCGACATGGGTTTCTTCGACGACATGGCCACCGTCATCAAGCAATGCCCGAAAGAGCGCCAGACACTGCTGTTCTCGGCCACCTACCCCGAGGGCATCGCCAAGATCAGCCAGCAGTTCATGCGCACGCCGCTGCAGATCACCGTGCAGGCCCAGCACGAGGAGCACAAGATCCGCCAGCGCTGGTACGAGGTGACGAGCGGCGAGCGGTTGCACACCGTGAGCCTGCTGCTGAACCACTACCGTCCGGTGAGCACGCTGGCCTTCTGCAACACCAAGCAGCAATGCAAGGAGCTGGTGCAGGTGCTGCAGGCCCAGGGCTTCAGCGCGCTGGCGCTGTATGGCGAACTGGAGCAGCGCGAGCGCGACCAGGTGCTGGTGCGTTTCGCCAACCGCAGCTGCTCGGTGCTGGTGGCCACCGACGTGGCCGCACGCGGGCTGGACATCGCGCAGCTGGAGGCGGTGATCAACGTCGACGTAACGCCCGACGCGGAAGTGCACATCCACCGCATCGGCCGCACCGGCCGCGGCGACCAGGAAGGCTGGGCGCTGAATCTGGCCAGCCTGCACGAGATGGGCTTCGTCGGCCGCATCGAGCAGCTGCAGGGCCGCGAATCCGACTGGCACAAGACCGACAGCCTGACACCGGCCAGCAGCGAACCGCTGGTGCCGCCGATGGCCACGCTGCAGATCGTCGGCGGGCGCAAGGAAAAGATCCGCGCTGGCGACGTGCTGGGCGCGCTGACCGGCGAGGCCGGCTTCACCCGCGAGCAGGTGGGCAAGATCAGCGTGAACGAGTGGTCGACCTACGTGGCTGTGGACCGCCGCATCGCCCGCGAGGCCGAACAGAAGCTGGCCAACGGCCGGGTCAAGGGCAAGACGGTGCGGGTGCGGCTGCTGGAAGACTGAGGCCTGCTTGACAAGGCGCTTGCGCGTCGGGCAACAAGGCGCGCGGAAGTCCTCGTGGCGGCATACACTTCGCTCACCACGTGACTCCCGGCCTGCACCATGCTTACCGAAACCCACCCAGGCACGACTTTAGATGCCACGGCCGACGCACCGCCCCGCGTGCGCCATTTCCGCCAGGCCCTGCTCTGGCCCCTGCGCCTGATGCCGGTGCGGGGCTCCGAGGGCAAACACGCCAAGCCCTGGCAACTGCTCGCCGACATGGGCGAGCGATCGCCCTGGCGCGAGGTGGTCGACGAATACAACGGCAGCGCCGAGGCCTTCCACGAGCGGCACTACAACGAGTTCGTGACCTTCCTGCCCTACGTGCAGCGTTTTCTGTACGGTGAAGGCCGCAGCCACGATACGTCGCAGGGGTTGAAGGGGGCCGCCAAGGCGGCGACGGGTTCGCCGATGCGCGTGTTCCGCCGGCACGACGTGGCCGCGGTGCGGGTGCAGCCCCGCTCCGGCGACCGGCCGATCACGCTCAACGTCGTGCATGTCGACCTGTATTTTTTTCTCGACGTGGACCTGGTGCTGCTCAACGTGGAGGTCAGCGCCGACGACCTGGCCCTGGAAGAAGCGCAGGAACTGCTGTACCGCTTCGGCCGCGGCTACCCCGCCGGCTGGGACGGCGACGGCCAGGCCCTGCACTGCCTGGCCAGCGCCGAATTGCTGGGCGCGGGTGGCCAGGTGCTGGCGCAGTCGGATGCGAACCAGCGCGATGCCTTCATGGCCCATGTGAGCACCCACCGCGCGCCGCGCATCGCCGCGCATTGGGCCTGGCTGCTGCAGCCGCTGGTGAGCGACCATTCCGATGCGGAAGGCCAGCTGCGCTACCGCCAGATCGAGTACTACCGCATGCCGCTGATGGGCTACCTGTCGGTGGACGACCCGCGCAAGCTCAGTCGCAGCGACTTCATCCGGCTCGGACTGGTAACCGGCGCGGGGCGCTCCACCTCCTCATTTTCCACCGCCGATGACCTGCGCCCGGGCACCACCCCGCCGCTGCCGTACGCGGAAGACCACCTCGCCGATTTCGAGCAGCGGTTTTGCTACGACCGCTTCTGGAGCGAGGGCGGCACCGCACCCAATACCCGTTACCTGTGCAGCGGCCATTCGCTGGTGGTGGTGGGAGACGCGCGCAGCGAGTTCTACGGCTGCCGCGACCGCGGCGTGCTGGCGCAGTTCCGCCACCAGCACTTCATGGTGTTCCTGATCGCACACTTCCAGAAGGCGGCGATGCTGATGTTCTCGGACCGCATGGCCGAGGCGCTGAAGAACCTGGACATCACCGAGGCCGCGAGCGTGCGCCGCTTCAAGCGCACCATCCGCGACAGCTTCGCGGGCTTTCTGCGCTTCACGCACCGCTACTGGTTTCACGAGATCTCGGAACAGGCGCAGACCCGCGCCCTGTTCCACATGTGTTCGACCCACCTCGGGCTCGACCCGCTGTACGTCGAGGTCAAGGAACGCATCGCCGAGATGAACAGCTATCTCGAAGCCGACAGCCTGCGCCGCCAAGCCAACACCGTGGTGCGCCTCACGGTCGTAACCATCTTCGGGCTGATCGGCACGGTGACCACCGGCTTCCTGGGCATGAACCTGCTGGCCGAAGCCGATGCGCCGATGGACCGCAAGCTCATTATCTTCGCCGTCACCTTCGTGCTGACCACGGTGCTCACGGTCTACACCATGGTCAAGTCCAAGCGCCTGTCCGACTTCCTCGACGTGTTGTCGGATGAGCGTCTGTCGGTCTGGCAGAAGACCCGGGCGCTGGCGGCTGTGTGGTTCGAAAAACCCGATTGATTTGTCGCCGCCGCACGGTAGAGTCGGAGCCATGAAAAACGTAGACCGCCAGCAACTGGTGCAGCACCTCGTCGACCTGGTGCAAGACCATACCGGCCCGGCCATGGCGCCGTGGCCCGAGGCGGATCTGCGGGCCGCCGTCGAACGCGCGGTGGACCTGGCCGCCCCCAACGATCCGCCCACGGTCAACCGGCGCGTGACCATCCTGCTGTCGGACCTGCGCGGCTTCACCGGCATGTCGGAGCGTTTCACCGCGATGGAGATGGTGGCCACCCTGAATCGCTACCTGACCCGCATGACCGAGATCATCGTGCGCCACGGCGGCAGCATCGACAAGTTCATGGGCGACGCGATCATGGCGCTGTTCGGTGCACCCGACGAATTGCCGGGCGACATCGAGGCGGCCCTGGCCTGCGCCATCGAGATGCAGCTGGCGATGGAAGAGATCAATGCCGAAAACCAGAAGCTCGGCATGGCGCCGCTGTACATGGGCATCGGCGTGAACACCGGCGAGGTGGTGGCCGGCCACCTGGGTTCGAGCCTGCACCGCGAATACACGGTGATCGGCGACCAGGTGAACCTGACCTCACGGGTGGAGGCGCACAGCCTGCGCGGCCAGATCCTGCTGAGCGAAAGCATCTACCAGCAGGCGCGCGAGTTCATCGAGATCGGCGACATCAACGAGGTGGCGGTCAAGGGCAAGAAGGGCGCGGTGCGCATGTACGAGTTGCTCGCACTGCCGCAGCACCAGCCCCCGCTGACGGCCCCCAGGCGCGAGATGCGCAACAGCCCGCGGGTCGAGGTGGACATGCCGCTGGTGTTCCAGGTGCTGCGCGGCAAGTCGGTGCTGCAGCGTGAATATGCCGGCCACATTGCCGACATCAGCTACGGCGGCATGTACGTGGTGAGCCCCGCGCCGCTCGCGCCGATGGACGACATCAAGATCGGCCTGGCCCTGTCGCTGATGGGCCGTGAACTCACCGAGATCTATGCCAAGGTGCTGCGCGTGTCGGAAGTGAATGGCGAATACCGTTGCCCGGTGGAGTTCACCTCGATCGAGCCGAAGGCGGCGCAGGCGATCAAGGAGTTTGTCGACAGCATTGTGGAGTTCACCAAACACTGACCGGCTTGCGCCGCTCGCGCTTGGACGGACCGCCGCTGCTCCACCAGCCCCTTCGACAGGCTCAGGGCGAACGGGGGAAACACCGTTCGGACCAAAAGCACCGTTCGCACCGTTCGGGCTTAAAAAATACCGTTCGGGCTGAGCTTGTCGAAGCCTGCTTCCGGCACCAGCCCCTTCAGCGCCGAAATCTTGATGCGATCGTATGAAGGTATGAAGATGAGTTCACACCACCTTCAAACCCTTCAGTTCGGGCTTGCCCGGCGGATAACGCAGGCCCAGGCCCTTCAACGTGTCGCGCACGATGGTGGCGATCATCAGGTTGCGGTGTGTCTTGGAATTGGCCGGCACCACGGTCCACGGCGCCCAGGGCGTGCTGGTGGCGCCGAGCAGCGCGGCATAGGCCTTTTGGTAGTCGGACCATTGCTTGCGCACGGTGAGGTCGTCGAGGCTGAACTTCCAGTGCCTGGTCTCGTCGTCGATGCGTTCCTGCAGCCGCTGGCGCTGTTCGTCGGCGCTGATGTGCAACATGAACTTCAGCACCGTGGTGCCGCTCTCGCACAGCAGCCGTTCGAAGTCGTTGAGCTGGCGGTAGCGCGCCTGGGTCTGCTCGGGCGTGATCCAGCGGTTGACCACCGGCACCAGCACGTCTTCATAGTGGCTGCGGTTGAACACCATGATCTCACCCGCGCCGGGCATGCGCTGGTGGATGCGCCACAGGATGTCGTGCGCGCGCTCCTCCTCGGTCGGGGCCTTCCAGGCCGCGGTGCGCACACCCAGCGGGCTCATGCGGCCGAACACGCCGCGCACCGTGCCGTCCTTGCCCGAGGTGTCGGTGCCCTGCAGCACGACCAGCAGCTTGAAACGCCGGTCGGCGAAGAAGACTTCCTGCAACGTGTCGAGTTCGCCGGCAAGCGCATCGACGACCGCCTTGTCCCGCAGCTTGTCACCGCTGCCGAAAGGCTTGGCGCCGGGGTCGACGGCCGCGAGGTCGAACGGTTTGCCGGACTTGGTGGCGGGTTGCCACGCGGCCCAGGGCAAAGCGGAACCGGAAGATGAGCCGGAAGATGAACGGGGCATGGACACGTCTCGTGAAGGGTTGATGCCCCTTTGTAGCGCATTCCTTAAACTCCCATGTTCCACCCGCCGCACAAGACCGAAGGAATTGACCATGGACACCTCGAACCCCGCCACCGACGCCCCCTCAGCCGTTGGTTATGCCGGCGACGTCACGCCCCAACTCGCCAACCAGTGGATACAGGCCGGCGAGGCGGTGCTGATCGACGTGCGCAGCGACGCCGAACGCGAATGGGTGGGCTTCGTGCCCGGCGCGGTGGCGCTGGCCTGGAAGCAATGGCCCGGCATGGCCATGAACGCAGATTTCGACACCGGCCTGCAAGCCGCGCTGGCCGGCGGCAAGAAGGGCGTGCTGCTGTGCCGCAGCGGCGTGCGTTCAGTGGCCGCGGCCAGGCGCGCGACGGAGCTCGGCTTCACGGCCTACAACATCCTCGAAGGCTTCGAGGGCGACGCCGACGCCGAAGGCCACCGCGGCCGCAAGGGCGGCTGGCGCTTCCACGACCTGCCGTGGCGACAGGGTTGAAAGAAAGTCAAGAGCTTTTGCGTATGCCCGGTGGGGCGTACTGTCATTGCTGACGGAACCACGCACCACGAACCCCGGGTTTACCCGAGATGAAAGCCTCACCGGCCAAGGCTATTGGCGGATGACGCGTGCCGGCTGCGCGGCCAGCCATTGGTTGTAGCCGCCGTCATGGCCGGGCGTGAACCGGGGAGGCACCTCGAAAAAGGCGCCGAGCAAGCTGTCGTCGGGCCCGATTTTCATCGCCGGGCTCAGGCTGGATGGCTCCGAGCGGCCCAGCGCCTGCCCGAGTTCGATGTCGATCAGCATCTGGCCCTGCCGGATGGCGTCGAGTTGCTCGGCCTTGGCGCCTTCGGATTCCGCCAACTCGGCCAGTTCCTCAAGTCCGTCCGACGGTTCGAGCTGCAGCCAGCCCACATGGCCGTCCGCGTCGCGGCCGAGCACGCCGAAAGGCGCCCCGATGATCACGTATTCCACCCAGCGCTGGGCGATCTCGTCGGTGATCGCGCGCGCAATCGACGGCTGGCGCAGCAAAGCGTTCTGCATCGGCGTGAGCGTGCCGCGCCACACCTGCGAGGCCTGGCCACTGGCCAGCCGCTGCAGCCGCACCAGCGCATCGATGAGCCGGCGGGACACGTCGGTGGCCTGTTTGGGAATGAACTGCTCGATGAGGCCGCGGTTGAAAGCCTGCACCGCCACCTGCTCGTCGGCCTGTCCGGTGAGCAGCACCCGCATGCCCGGCCAGTCCACCAGCTCGCCCAGCATCTGCAGGCCATTCATGCCGGGCATGGAATAGTCGACCACACAAACCTGGGTGAGCGCATAACGCCGGCGCGCAAATTGGCCCCAGTAACGCATGATCTGGGGAATGAGCGGCGCACCCGTCTGGCGCCAGTTGTCGACGAGCTCCTGTTGGGCCCAGGCGTCGGCTTCCCACAACGGCGGCTCTTGTTGCAACTGCCGAATACATTCATCGGCATGAACAAAAAAGCGAACGTACCATTCCTTGGGCGCGACCAGCGATAGCATTGCCAGGTAATCCGGATCGTCGTCGAGTGCGACGATGGAGCCGGGACTTTGGAACAGGGAGAGACTCATCGTATACAAAAAAAGGAAAATTTCGTCATGGCATTGTCCGGCCAGTTAGGAATTACGCTGCCGCCGCAGCCTGTCAGTTCTGACAGTGCAGAGTTGCTAGATCTGCTCGCCGACTGGCTGCGTGCGCTGCGTGAATTTACCGTGGAAGCCGTGGTCATTCTCGGCCCAGACCCGTTCGGCCGCATGGAAGACCGACAGGTGGTCGCCACCGCCCCGGCCTCGCTCACCGAGGCCGCACGCACGCTGGCGCAGAGCAGCGACTTCGGCGCGCGCTGGCGCAATGCCGATGCGCCGCTGGTGGCCTGGCAGCACATCGCCAAATCGGACCCGCTGCAGTTGCAGGCCTGGCGCGGCCAATGGCTGGGCCATGGTTTCCAGACCGTGGTGCGGGTCGCGTTTCCGCTGCCGGCCGACCGCGCGTTCGAGTGTTTCATGTTCAGCCCGCGCGCCCTGCAAGACCGCACCGAGGCCTCGGCGCTGGTGTGGTCGGCGCTCAACATCTGGCCCAGCGTGCGCCGCGCGCTGGTGCGGCTGCGCAGCCCGCTCACCCCGCGCGAGGTCGAATGCCTGGCCCTGGCCTTCGAGGGGCTGACGGCGCGCGCCACCGCCGCGCGGCTGGCCTGTTCGGAGCGCACCGTCAACTACCACCTCGGCAACGCCATGGCCAAGCTGCAGGCCGACAACAAGATGGCGGCGATTCAGCGCGCATGCTGGATCGGGGCGCTCTGAGTATCACCACGGGGGCGGGCCGGCGGTTGCCTGAGAAGCACCTCCTGCGCGGCCCGCTCGTAGGCCTGCGCGAGCTGCAGCAGCACCCAGTCGCCGCGCGGCCGGCCGATGATCTGTAGCCCCATGGGCTGGCCCTTGGCGTTGAAGCCGGCCGGCACGCTGATGCACGGCAGGCCGGCAAAGGTGGCGTAGATGACCACTTCCATCCAGCGGTGGTAGGTGTCCATCTCGCGCCCGGCCACATGGCTGGGCCAGCGCAGCCCGGCGTCGAAGGGCCAGACCTGCGCCACCGGCAAAACCAGGAAGTCATGCTGCGCCAGCAAGGCCAGCATGTGCTGGTAGAAGCTGCTGCGCTGGGCGCTGGCGCGGGTGAATTCCTGGCCCGTCAACAACTGCGCCTGGTCGTATTCCCATAAGGCCTCGGGCTTGACCAGTTCGCGGTTCTTCGACTGCAGCAAAAACGGCGCGATGCGCGCGGCCACCAGGGCGCGGCGCCATACCAGCCAGGCCTGCCACACCGCTTCGGGCGAGGTGCCCAGGGCGGTGGGCGCCACCACGCAGCCGATGCCGGCCAGGCGCCGCAAGGCCTGGCCACAAACGTCGAGGATGCCGGGCTCCATGGCCAGGTAGCCGTCGAGATCGCCGAGCCAGCCGATGCGCACGCCGGCCGGGTCGAAGGATGCGAGCGCACCGTCGAAACGTGCCCCGTCGGCCAGCGACAGCGGCAGGCGCGGGTCGGATCCGGCCTGCGTGTCCAGCAGCAGGGCCAGGTCGCGCACGCTGCGCGCCATCGGGCCTTCGGTACCGAGCTGGTTGATCCACACGTCCTGCGTAGGCCACTGCGGCACGCGCCCCTGGCTCGGGCGCATGCCGAAAACGTTGTTCCAGCCGGCCGGGTTGCGCAGGCTGCCCATGAAGTCGCTGCCATCGGCCACGCACAACATGCGCGTGGCCAGGGCCACGGCGGCACCACCGCTGCTGCCGCCGGCCGACAGCGCGGGGTCGTAGGCATTGCGCGTCACGCCGAAGACCTCGTTGAAGGTGTGCGAACCCAGGCCGAACTCGGGTGTGTTGGTCTTGCCGATGACGATGCAGCCCGCGGCCTTCATGCGCTGCACCATCAGGCCGTCTTCGCGGGGCACGAAGTCGCGCATCAGCGGCGAGCCCAAGGTGGTGCGCAGGCCGGCCGTCGGCGCCAGGTCTTTGATGGCCTGCGGCAGGCCGTGCATCCAGCCCTTGGATTCGCCGCGCGCCAGCATCGCGTCATGGGCGTCGGCCTCTTCGAGCAGTTGCTGCGGATCGCGCAGGCTGACGATGGCGTTCACCGCGGGGTTGCGTTCCTCGATGCGCGCCAGGGTGGCCAGCATCAGCTCGCGGCATGAAAACTGCATGGCGTGCAGACCGGCCGAAATGGCATGGGCATGCAGGTCGAGCATTGAATGCGATGACATCGTCATGTTTGGCCTTATATTGCGTTTCGGTTGTTGTTGCGTTGACCCGAGCATCTGGCGCGCCGGCTACGGCGAGTGCCATCTTATGGAACCTTCAGGAGTTTATTGATGAAACGTCGTTCCCTTTTTGCGCTGGCTTCCCTGGCCGCGGCCCTGCTCTCGCCGCTGGCCGCGCAGGCGCAGGACAAGACCCTGCGCATCGTCCCCCATGCGAACATCACCATTCTGGACCCGATCTGGACCACGGCGTTCGTCACGCGCAACCACGGCTACATGATCTACGATACCTTGTTCGGCACCGACTCGGCCGGCAAGGTCAAGCCGCAGATGGTCGACAAATGGAGCGTCTCCAAGGACAACCTGACCTGGACCTTCACCCTGCGCGACGGCCTGGAATTCCACGACGGCAAGCCGGTGACCAGCGAAGACGTGGTCGCCTCGCTCAAGCGCTGGTCCAGCCGCGACAGCTTCGGCGGCGTGCTGGCCAAGAGCATCGAAAGCTACGGCACGCCCGACGCCAAGACCTTCGTCATCAAGCTCAGCCAGCCCTTCGGCGTGATGCTCGAAGCGCTCGGCAAACCGTCTTCGAACGTACCCTTCATCATGCCCGCGCGCATCGCCGCCACGCCGGGCAGCGAGCAGATCAAGGAGCAGATCGGCTCCGGCCCCTACAAGTTCGTGCCCGCCGAATACAAGTCGGGCGAACGCCTGGTGTACGTGAAGAACGAGAAGTACAAGCCCCGCGCCGAACCGCCGGACGGCACCACCGGCGGCAAGAACGTGTACCTCGACCGCGTGGAATGGGTCATCATCCGCGACCCGCAGACGCAGTTCAATGCGCTGCAGGCCGGCGAGGTCGACATCATCGAGCAGCCCACCTTCGAGCAGTACGCCACGCTCAAGTCCACCCCCAATGTGAAGCTGGTCGACGCCCAGCCCGACGGGCTGCAATTCATCTTCCGCTTCAACCACCTCTACCCGCCGTTCAACGACGTGAAGATCCGCGAGGCCGCCATGGTGGCGATGGGCCAGGAAGCCTTCCTGAAGACCCAGGTCGGCGCGCCCGGCATGTACAAGTTCTGCAAGAGCATGTTCCCCTGCGGCACGCCGTTCGCGAGTGAAAACACCGGCATCTACACCGGCGCGGCCAACCCGCAGAAGGCCGCGCAAATGCTGAAGGCTGCCGGCTACAACGGCACGCCGGTGGTGCTGATGCGGCCGACCGACCTGGCCTCCATCGCCAAGCTGCCGCTGGTGGCCAAGCAGCAGCTCGAAGCCGCCGGCTTCAAGGTCGACATGCAGCAGATGGACTGGGCCACGCTGGTGGCGCGCCGCGCCAAGAAGGACGCGCCCGACAAGGGCGGCTGGAACGCCTTCATGACCTCATGGACCGCCGGCGACATCCTGAACCCGCTGACCATGGCGATGATGAACACCGCCGGCGACAAGGGCTGGTTCGGCTGGCAGGACGACAAGGAAATCGAAGCGCTGAAGGCCAAGTTCGCCCAGGCCGCGACCGATGCCGACAAGAAGAAGATTGCCGAGCAGATCCAGCTGCGGGCCTTCGAAACGGTGAGCCACGTGCCGCTGGGCCAGTACAACAACCCGGCAGCCGTGCGCAGCAACATCAGCGGCATCGTGCCCGGCGGCGCGCAGGTCTACTGGAACGTCAAGAAGAACTAGCACACCCCCAGGTTGGCTCACTGCGTGTAGCCGCCCACCCCTCCTTCGACAAGCTCAGGACAGGCTTGCAGGGGGCGACACCAGCGGCCTGGCAAAGGCTCTCCTGAGCTTGCCGAAGGGCCAGTTCCGCGGTGTCTCTGGAAGGGCAGCCGATGAGCATCCGAGGTGGCAGACGGTCCGTGTATTCCTCCCTCGCCCCTCCGGGGAGAGGGTTGGGGTGAGGGGCAAACCGTCGCCGCGTTGACAGCGTTGAAAACATGAACACTTAAAACCCTCCCCACCCACCATGCTCCGATTCCTGGCCCAACGCCTCCTCGCCCTGATCCCCGTGCTGCTGGTGGTGGCGGTGATCGTCTTCCTCATCCTGCGGCTCACGCCGGGCGACCCGGCGGCAGTGATCGCCGGCAACAGCGCCACCAACGAAGACATCGAACGCATCCGCGAGCAGCTTGGCCTGACCAAGCCGATCCTGGTGCAGTTCTGGATCTGGTTTTCCGGCGTGTTGAAGGGTGACCTCGGTTTTTCCTTCTTCCAGAACAAGCCGGTGATCGAGCTCATCGCCCAGCGCATCGAGCCCACGCTGTCGCTGGCCGCTGGCACCCTGGTGCTGGCGGTGCTGATCGCCGTGCCGCTGGGCACGCTGGCGGCCTGGCGCATGGGCGGCTGGCTGGACCGGCTGTTGTCCGGCTTCTCGGTGGCCGGGTTTTCTGTTCCCGTCTTCGTGATCGGCTACGTGCTGATCTATATCTTCTCGATCAAGCTGCAGTGGCTGCCGGTGCAGGGCTACCGTCGCCTGTTCGGCCCGGGCAGCCAGGGCGCCGGCGCCTGGGCCTATCAGTTGGTACTGCCCTGGGTGTCACTGGCCACCATCTACGTGGCGCTGATCGCCCGCGTGACGCGCGCCAGCGTGTCCGAGGCGCTCACCGAGGACTACATCCGCACCGCGCGCGCCAAAGGCCTGAAGGAAAGCACGGTGCTGCTGCGCCATGCGCTGGCCAATGCCGCCGTGCCCATCGCCACCGTGATCGGCATCGGCGTGGCGCTGCTGATCGGCGGCGTGGTGGTGACGGAGACGGTCTATGCCATCCCCGGCCTGGGCTCGCTCACGGTGGACGCGGTGCTGAACCGCGACTTCCCGGTGATCCAGGGCGTGGTGTTGTTCTTCAGCGTGTTGTACGTGCTGGTGAACCTCGCGGTGGACGTGAGTTATCTTTTCCTCGATCCACGAATTCGCTATTGAAATCATGATGCCTCCACACTCATCGCTTCGCGTATCGCGGCCCCCCGAGGGGGTGCGTCAGTGGCTTCGGACGGCCGGGCGCCACTGACATGCTCATTCCCAAACTCTGGCGCAACAGCGCCTTCAAGTTCGGCATCCTGGTGCTGCTGCTGTTGCTGCTGCTCGCGGTCTGCGCGCCGCTGCTCGGCACGGTCGATCCGTCGGCCATGGACTCGGCCAACATCAACACCGCCGCCGGCGTGCACGGCGAGTTCGCACTGCTCGATGGCAGCGCGGTGCAACACATCTTCTGGATGGGCAGCGACAACTTCGGCCGCGACATCTACAGCCGCGTGTTGTACGGCACACGCACCTCGCTGCTGGTGGCGGCCTTCACCGCGCTGGTGGCGATCGGCATCGGCGCGGTGCTGGGCATGCTGGCCGGCTACTTCCGCCTGGTGGATGCGCTGCTGATGCGTTTCATGGACGGGCTGATGGCCATCCCGGCGATCCTGCTGGCCATCGCGCTGGTGTCGGCGCTCGGCGCCACGCTGTGGACCGTGGTGGTGGCCATCGCCATCCCCGAGATCCCGCGCGTCACGCGGCTGGTGCGCGCGCTGGTGCTCACGCTGCGCGAAGAGCCCTTCGTGGAAGCCGCGCGTGCGCTGGCCACGCCCACGCCGGTGATCCTGTGGCGGCACATCCTGCCCAACGCCATGGCGCCACTGATCGTGCAGGGCACCTTCATCGCCGCCTCGGCCGTGTTGACCGAAGCCATCCTGAGCTTCCTCGGCCTGGGCCTGCCGGCCGATGTGCCGACCTGGGGCAACATCATGGCCGAGGGCCGGGTGCAGTTCACGCAGTACCCGGGCAACGTGCTGTTCCCCGCGCTGTTCCTCGTGCCGACCGTGCTGGCCATCAACCTGCTGGGCGACGGCCTGCGCGACGTGCTCGATCCCAAGTTTGCTAAAAGGTCCGCATGAAAGAAGACAAGGCATCGACGCTGGTGCGGGCGATGAACCAGGCGGGAGCAAAGACAGTCGCCGCACCGGAAGCCCCGACACCCACGACGGAACACCCGCCTGCCCCCCCGGCAGCCAAGCCCGCACCAGCCCCCATACTGGTCATCGACAACCTGCACGTCGCCCTGCCCACCGGCGGCGACCGCAGCCACGCCGTGCATGGCGTGAGCCTGTCCATCGCGCCGGGCAAGACGGTCTGCGTGGTCGGCGAATCCGGCTCGGGCAAATCGGTGATGGCCACGGCGGTGATGGGCCTGCTGCCGCGCGAACTCAAACCGTCGCAGGGCCGCATCACGCTGCAGGGCGAATCGCTGCTCGACGCCTCGGCGCTGCGGCTGCGCCAGTTGCGCGGCAAGGCCATGGGCATGGTGTTCCAGGAGCCGATGACGGCGCTGAACCCGGTGATGACCTGCGGTGAGCAGATCGACGAACTGCTGAAGGAACACACCAAGTGGCCCGCCGCGCTGCGCCAGAAGGAGATTCTCGACATCCTGGCCAAGGTCAGGCTGCCCGAACCCGAACGTATGGTGCGCAGCTATCCGCACCAGCTCTCGGGCGGGCAGCGCCAGCGCATCGTGATCGCGATGGCGGTGATCCTCAAACCCGCGCTGCTGATCTGCGACGAGCCCACCACCGCGCTCGACGTGACCACGCAAAAAGAGATCCTGAAGCTCATCGCCGAGCTGCAGTCCGACACCGCCTACGGCGCGCCGGGTGCACTGCAAAGCGCGGTGCTGTTCATCACCCACGACATGGGCGTGGTGGCCGAGATCGCCGACGAGGTGCTGGTGATGCACCAGGGCAGGGCCGTCGAATACGGCCCGGTGGACGAGGTGCTGCACCACCCCCGGGCCGACTACACCCGCATGCTGCTCGACGCCGTGCCCAGCATGACGCCGCCGCCCGCCCGGCCCGCGCCACCTGGCCCCGCACTGCTGCGCGGCGAAGCCGTGACCAAGACCTACAGCAGCCGCGACTGGCTCGGCCGCGCGCGCGAAACCCATGCGCTGCAAGCCGCCGCGCTGGCCGTGCGTGCCGGTGAAACGGTGGGTGTGGTGGGTGAATCGGGCTCGGGCAAGTCCACGCTGGCGCGCTGCCTGATCCGCATGATCGAGCCCAGCGACGGCCAGGTGTTCTGGGGCGAGGCCGAAGTGGCGCACCTTGGTGAGGGTGGGCTCAGGCCGCTGCGCTCGCAGGTGCAGGTGGTGTTCCAGGACCCGAACCGTTCGCTGAACCCGCGCCGCAAGGTCGGTGACTCGATCATCGAAGGCGCGATGAATTTCGGCGCCAGCCATGCCGAAGCCCTGGCCCTGGCCGCCGACCTGATGGACAAGGTGCGGCTGCCGCGTGAAGGCCTGCAGCGCTACCCCAGCCAGTTCTCCGGCGGCCAGCGCCAGCGCATCGCCATTGCCCGCGCCCTGGCCTGCAAGCCCCGGGTGCTGGTGGCCGACGAAGCCGTGAGCGCGCTCGACGTGAGTGTGCAGGCGCAGATCCTCACGCTGCTGCGCGACATCCGCGATGAACTTGGCCTGGGCCTGTTGTTCATCACCCATGACCTGCGCGTGGCCGCCCAGCTCTGCGACCGCGTGATCGTGATGCACCAGGGCCAGATCGTCGAGCAAGGGCTGACGGCCGAGCTGTACGCCAACCCGCAACAAGACTACACGAGGCGACTTCTTCAAGCAGCGCCCGCGAATATTTCCCGAACGAACACATGAAAATCCTCGTCGCCGGCTACCAGCACGAAACCAATACGTTTGCCCCCACCAAGGCCGACTGGGCCGCGTTCAACCGCGGCGACTCCTTCCCTGCCTTCGTACATGGCAAGGCCATGCTCGACCAGCTCACCGGCGTGAACATCCCCATCGGCGGCTTCATCGACGCGGCACGTACCAAGGGCTGGCAACTGGTGCCGAGCAGCTGGTGCGGCGCCATCCCTTCGTCTTATGTGACCGAAGATGCGTTCGAACGCATGGCCTCCAGCATCCTCACCGACGTGGCGCGTGCCGACTTCGACGCGGTCTATCTCGACCTGCACGGTGCGGCCGTGGCCGAACACGTGGCCGACAGCGAAGGTGAACTCATCGAGCGCATCCGCAAGGTGGTCGGCCCCGACATCCCCATCGTCGCCAGCCTCGACCTGCACGCCAATGTCACGCTGCGCATGCTGCGCGAGGCCGACGCGCTGGTGGCCTACCGCAGTTATCCGCACGTGGACATGGCCGCCACCGGCGAGCTGGCCGCGCTGCTGCTGGCGCGCCGCATCAAGCTCGGCCGCCGCGAGCCCCTGCACTTCAAGCGCCTGCCGTTCCTGATCCCGTTGAACGCACAAAGCACCTGGATGGAGCCGGCCAAGAGCCGGTACGGCGAACTGCTGGAACTCGACGACCACTTCGGCACGGTGATGAGTTTCTGCATGGCCTTTCCCGCGGCCGACTTCGACGAATGCGCACCCATGGTGTGGGGCTACGGCGAACGTGCCGAGGCCGCGGTGGAGCGGCTCTACACCAGCGTCGCCGAACCCGAACAGTGGCGGTCCGAGGTCCTGCCCGCCGCCGAGGCCGTGCGCAAGGCGCTGGCCCTGGCCGAACGCAGCGGCAAGCCGGTGGTGCTGGCCGATACCCAGGACAACCCCGGCGCCGGCGGCGACAGCAACACCACCGGCCTGTTGCATACGCTGCTGCGCCAGGAAGCCGGCCGGCGTTACCCGGGCCAGGTCGCGCTGGGCATGCTGTTCGACCCGGCCGCTGCCGCCGCGGCGCGTGCGGCCGGTGTCGGCGCCACGCTGCATCTCGCGCTCGGCAAGGCCGTGCCCACCTTCACCGGCGAGTTCAGCGACCCGCCGGTGCAGGGCGCGTTCAAGGTGCGTGCGGTGAGCGACGGCACGGTCACGCTCAAGGGCCCGATGATGACCGGCCTGACGGTGCAGCTCGGCCCCTGCGCCTGCCTGGAGATCGACGGCGTGCTGGTGGCGGTGACCAGCGGCAAGAAGCAGCTGCTCGACCGCGAACTGCTGCGCATGGTCGGCATCCACCCCGAGGCGATGCGTATCGTGGTGGTGAAGAGCTCCAACCATTTCCGCGCCGACTTCACGCCCATCGCGGCCGAAATCATCGTCGCCAAGGCCGCCGGCCCGATGGCCGCCGACCCCGGCGACCTGCCCTGGAAGAACCTGCCGGCCAGCACCCGCACACGTCCTTAATCACGCCCTGAAAACATCCCGAGACAACACCAGATGAGCACCCGCTACGAACTCGCCGACTACACCGCCGCCGACCTGATCCAGCTCTACCGCACCAAGCAGGCCTCGCCGATCGAAGTGGCCAGCGCGGTGTTTGCCCGCATGGACCGCCTGGACGGCAAGCTCAACGCCTTTGCGCTGCAGGCCCCCGAAGTCGCCGCACTCGCCGCCAAACAGAGTGAAGACCGCTGGATGCGCGGCGTACCCTGCGGCCCGCTGGACGGTGTGCCGGTGTCGATCAAGGACCTGATCCTGACCCAGGGCCTGCCCACCCTGCGCGGCAGCCGCACCATCGACGCGGACCAGCCCTGGGAGGTGGACGCACCGGCCACGGCCCGGCTGCGCGAGGCCGGCGCAGTGATCATCGGCAAGACCACCACCCCCGAGTTCGGCTGCAAGGGCGAGACCAATTCGCCGCGCACCGGCATCACGCGCAACCCATGGAACCTGGCCAAGACGCCGGGCGGCTCTTCGGGCGGCGCCTCGGCCGCGGTGTCGGCCGGCATGGGACCGATCGCCATCGGCACCGACGGCGCGGGCTCGGTGCGCATCCCCGCGGCGTTCTGCGGCAACTTCGGCCTCAAGCCAAGTTTTGGCCGCGTGCCCGCCTATCCGCTGTCGCCGTTCGGCTCGGTGGCCCACCTCGGCCCGCACACACTGAGCGTGCTCGACGCCGCGCTGGTGATGAACGTGCTCAAGCAACCCGATACACGCGACTGGACCTCCCTGCCCTTCGATGCGCGCGACTACACCGTGGGCATCAACGACGGCGTGCGCGGCATGAAGATCGCCTATTCACCCACGCTCGGTTATGCGAAGAACGTGCACCCCGAGGTGGCCGCCGCGGTGCATGCCGCGGCCCTGGCGTTGCAGGACCAGGGCGCCATCATCGAGCTGGTCGACCCCGGCTTCGAAGACCCGCTGGAGATCAGCACCAAGCTGTGGTTCGTCGGCGCCTACGTCGTGTGGAGCGGCCTGAGCCCGCAGCAGCAGGCCGTGACCGACCCCGACTTCCGCGCCCAGGCCGAGCTCGGCGCCAGGCTGTCCTCGCTCGACGTGCAGCAGCTGCAGCTGCGCCGCGGCGCGCTGGGCTCGCACATGCGCCAGTTCATGCAGCAATACGACCTGCTGCTGACCCCGGCCGTGTCCATCCCCGCCTTCGACGCACGCCCCGCCGGCCAGGCCCCGATGAGCGCCGAGGCCATGCTCGGCTGGACACCCTTCAGCTACCCCTTCAACCTCACCCAGCAGCCCGCCTGCAGCATGCCCTGCGGCCTGACCAGCGACGGCCTGCCGATCGGCCTGCAACTGGTAGGGCCGATGTTCGGCGACGCACTCGTGCTGCGCGCCGCACGGGCGTATGAGAGCGCACATCCGATCGCTCGGGCGAATCTGGATTTGCTGCTTTAAAGCGCCCGTTGAATGGGTGTAATTGGGTATCTAAATGCGCCGAGATGCATGATCAGCCCACCGCAGCCACCTGCGGCGCGCGGGCCACGCTCTTTTGCTGTGCGTACCCCTTGCCGTAGTGCCGCTCCAGGCGCACTTGCACCAGGTCCCACAGCGTGGTCAGCACCAGGTAGTAGGTGGCGGCCACGCAGTAGAGCTCCAGGGTCTCGAACTTGGTCTGCATCAGCACCTGGCTGCGCCGCATCAGCTCTTCCATCGAGATCACCGAAGCCAGCGAAGTGGCCTTGAGCAGGCCGTTCACCGAATTGCCCAGCGGCGGGATGATGATGCGGATCACCTGCGGCAGGGTCACCAGGCGCAGCGTGGCCACGCGCGACAGGCTCAGCGCCTTGGCCGCTTCGATCTGGCCCTTGGCGATGGCCGAGAAGCCCGAGCGGATGGTCTCCGACAGGTAGGCCGCTTCGTTCAGGCTCAGTGCCAGCACCGCCGAGGTCATCACGTCGAAACGGATGCCGAGCTGCGGCAGCCCGGCGTAGATGAGCACGATCTGCACCAGCAGCGGCGTACCGCGGAACACCCACACGTAGAACCGCGCCGGCGCGGAAAACCACATGCTGCTGGACATGCGACCCAGCGCCAGCGGCAGGGCCAGCACCATGCCGAACAGGATGGTGACGAGGGTCAGCCCGATCGTGATCCCGACGCCGCCAAGGAGGAAGGGGTTGACCAGGTAGTGCAAGTAGGCATTGGAATCGAACACGGCCCGCCCCTATGCGTTTACTTGGCCACCGGGCCTGGGCCGCGGATGGCGAAGCTGGTGACGTCCTTCAGGCGCGTCATCTTGAACTTGTCGAACAGCTTGTCGTAGGCGCCTTCGGCCTTGAGTTCGGTCAACGCGGCGGCGGCAGCGGTGGCCACGGCCTTGTCGCGGTAGCCCACGGTGATGTCGGTGCCGTTCAGGCCGCTGAGCCAGACCTTGGCGATGCCGCGCTCGGCGAACACGGTGGCGGTCTCGTCGATGTTGATGCCGGCCTCCAACTGGCCGGCGCGCAAGGCGGCCGTGGTCTCGGAGGCCGTGGCGAAGGTGCGGAAGTCCACCGGCTTCAAGCCCTTGGCCACCATCTGCGCGCTGTAGTCACGCGACTTGCGCTCCGAATAGGTGCCGGTCTCCACGCCGACGACATGGCCCGCGAGGTCTTCGAAGCTGCTGATCTTGAAGCTGCTGGAGGGCACGGTGTAGACGCTCAGCGCCTGCTGGCCGTAGGGGATCATGAACAGCAGCTTGGAACGTTCCTCCGTCCAGAACATGCCGGTGTTGATCATGTCGAAGCGGCCGGCTTGCAGCGCGGGGATCATCGGCGGCATGTCCATGCGCAGGAACACCGGCTCCAGGCACAGCTTCTGCGCGATGGCCCGGCCGAGTTCGACGTTCAGGCCTTGCAGCTCGCCTTTTTCGTCGACGAACTGCTGCGGCGGCAGGGTCGGGTTGATCGACATCTGCAGCTTGCCGGGCGCCACCAGGTGGTCGGCCGACACCTTGGGCGTGCAGCTTTGCGCGAAGGCCGTGCCGCACAGCGCGGTGCCCAGGAAAAGAACACTCATCAATTGAGACAGCTTCATGGAGATCTTTCTAGGAGGGGGTGAAAGGAAGGGACTTGCGGGGGGAATCTGCGGATGGTTCAGTGCGTGGCAGGCTCTGCGCGGCACAACACCAGCGCCGTGTGCTGCGCCTCGATCACTGGCTCGTTGCGTTGGTTGATCAACTGGATGGCTTCGGTGACCACGCCGCGGCCGCCCTTGCGCGACAGGCGTTTGTCGGTGAAGCGGAACACCACCCGGACCTCGTCGCCGGCCACCACGGCTTGCAAAAAACGCACCTGGTCCCAGCCGAGCGAGGCGATGGAGCTGTTCTCGTAAATCTTCATCTCGGTCTTCAGGCCTTCCATCAGCGCCACGCCGTACAGGCCATGGGCGATGACGCCAGGGAAGCCGCGCGATTGCGCATAAACCGCATCGGTGTGCAGCGGATGGTGGTCGTGGGTGAGGTCGCAGAAACGCGCGATGTCTTCCGCCGTCACCGTGTGGCTGCCGCTGTGCATCTCTGCGCCGATGACCACGTCCTCAAAATAGATGTCCGTCATGGCGCGCTCCTCTCATGCTGCCGCACCGGCTGCGCCAGGAACTGCTCGCGCATGCCCATCGCGCCGGGGCGGAAGATGCGTGTGTCCATGGGCTTCAGCTGTTCGCTGATGCGCACGGCGAAGCCGATCTTGTCGAGCACGTCTTCCTGCAGCCGCGCGCCGGGCGCCACTTCGGTCAGCACCAGGCCATCGGCTTCGAGCTCGAACACCGCGCGGTCGGTGATGAACGTCACCTGCCGGCCCTGTTCGCGGGCCAGGCGGCCGGAGAAGCTGATCTGGTCCACCGCGGGCACGAATTTCTGGAACGCACCGTCGCGGCGGATCGCCAGCGCGCCGTCTTCCACGCCGATGTCGAGTTCGCCACCGGTGAGCGAGCCGTTGAACACCAGGCGCTGCGTGTTCTGCGTGATGTTGATGAAGCCGCCGGCACCGTCGTAGCGCTTGCCGAAGCGCGTCACGTTGACGTTGCCGTGCATGTCCACCTGGGCGAAGGACAGGAAGGCACACGACAGGCCGCCGCCGTCGTAGAAGTCGAACTGGTAAGACTGGTCGAGGATGGCGCGCGGGTTCACCGCGGTGCCGAACTCGCGCGCATGGCCGGGCACGCCGCCGACCACGCCCGACTCCACCGTGAGCGTGAGCTGGTCTTCGATGCCTTCCTCGGCCGCGACGTTGGGGATCATGGCCGAGATGCCCACACCCAGGTTCACCACGTCGCGCGGGCGCAACTCGAAGGCCGCGCGCCGGGCCACCACGCGGCGCATGTCCAGCGCGTCGGGCGTGATGCTGGAGCTGGGCACGGTGACTTCGCCGCAGCGCGCCGGATCGTACTGGGTGGTGTAGGTCTGCATCTGCTCGGGCACCACCACGAAGTGGTCGATCAGGAAGCCCGGGATCTTCACCATGTGCGGGTGCAGCGTGCCGCGTTTGACGATGCGCTTGACCTGGCAGATCACCGTGCCGCCTGCGTTGTGCACGGCCTGCGCCATCGACAGGTCTTCACGCGCCGTGGCCTCATGCTCCATGCTCACATAACCGTCTTCGTCGGCCGAGGTGCCACGGATCAGCGCCACCGTGGGCACGCCGGGCGCACGGTAGAAAAGATAGTCCTTGCCGACCACGTTGACCACCTCGACCAGCGGCTCGGTGGTGCGCGCATTCATGCGGCCGCCGTCCTGGCGCGGGTCCATGTAGGTCTGCAGGCCCACATGGGTCAGCACGCCGGGCTGCTGGCCGGCCATGGCGCGGCACAGGTGGGTCATCACGCCCTGTGGAAAATTGTAGGCCTCGACCTGCTGCGCCACGATCATCTTCATGAAGGGCAGCTGCATGCCGAAGTTGCCGCCGATCACGCGCCGCACCAGGCCGGGGTGCGCAAAATGGCACATGCCTTTTTCGGTGAGCGCACCGATGCCGGTGACGTGGAACAGCGTGAGCTCGTGCGGGCCGTCGCCGGCCAGAAAGCGCTGCTCGATGGCGGCGAACACCGTCTCGGGCACACCCGAGCCGCCATTGCCGCCGGCCAGCACCATGTCGCCGTCTTGCAGCAGGGCCGCGGCGGCGGCGGGGGTGATGCAGTCGATCATGGATGTGTCCTCAAGCCAGTTCTTTCTCGACCTGGCGAGAAATGATGAGACGTTGAATCTGGTTCGTGCCCTCGTAGATCTGCGCCAGGCGCACGTCGCGGAAGATGCGTTCGATGCGGTATTCGCGCGAATAGCCGTTGCCGCCGTGGATCTGCAGCGCATTCGACACGTGGCGCATGGCCATGTCGGTGGTGAACAGCTTGGCGTGTGCGCCTTCCTTGGCGATGGAATGGCCGGCGTCCTGCAGGCGCGCACCGTGGTGTATCAACAGGCGCGCGGCGGCGATGTCGGTGGACATGTCGGCCACCATGAACTGCACGGCCTGGAACGACATGATGGCCGCGCCGAACTGCTTCCTCTGCTTGGCATAGGCCACGGCGTCTTCCATCGCGGCCTGGGCCATGCCCAATGCCATCGACGACATCAGCAGGCGGCTGAAGTTGAAGTTGCCCATGGCCGTCTTGAAGGCCTCGTTCTCGGCGCCGATCATGGCGTCCAGCCCCACGACCACGTCCTGCAGCACGATCTGGCAGTCTTCCAGGCCGTGCATGCCGAGCAGCTCTTCGTTCTTGCCGCGGCTCACGCCGGGCAGCGCGGCATCGACCATGAAGCAGCTGATGGCCTTGTGGCCCGGCGCACCGCTGCCGCCGGTGCGGGCGAAGACCATGATGCGGTCGGCCACACCGCCGAGCGTGACCCAGGCCTTGGTGCCGTTCAGCACCCAACCACCTTCCGTGCGGCGCGCGGTGGTGGTGATGCTGGCCACGTCGGAGCCGTAGTCGGGCTCGGACATGGCGGTGGCCATGACCAGCGAGCCGTCGAGGATGCGCGGGATCAACGCTCGCTGACTTTCGTTGCCATGGTGGTGCAGGAAGAGGGCCGCCTCCACCGGAATGGCGAAGGCATTGCCGATGGCGCCGGAGCAACGCGCGATCTCTTCCATCACCAGGCAAGTGCTCACCGTGTCGAGCCCCGAGCCGCCGGCCACTTCGGGCAGGCTGATGCCGAACAGGCCGAGCTCGGCCATGCCGCGGTAGAGCACGCGGTCGAATTGGTCTTCGCGGTCGATGGCGGCGGCGCGCGGCAGGATCTCGCGTTCGGCGAAACGGCGCGCGGTGTCGCGCACGGACTGCTGGTCTTCGGTCAGGAGGTAGTTCATAAGGTTCAGGTCTCGTCGCAGGCCATGTGGCCGTCATGCGCCACTTCGTCGAGTGCGCGGTCCATGAAATACACGGCGACGTTGCGCGAAGGCATGTCGAAGCAGGTGGCGATGGCCTCGGTCACCACGGCGGCGGCGGCGCGCCGCGCGGGCAGCTCGCGCCGGTAGGCATGCAGTTTGGCGAACACCCGCGCGCCCGCGTCGCCCGCGCCCAGCCGGCCTTCATGGCCGTAGTCCGCATCGTGGATGGGCAAGAAATACACGGTGACGGTGGCCGGCGACACGCCGAAGGCCGAGACGATGCCGTCGGTCACGGCGGTCACCAGCGCCTGCTTCTTCGCGGCGGTGGCGCTGGGCGCCAGGATTTCAAGATAAGGCATGGATTCGGTTCTCTTCAAAGGGCGGCAGGGGTTTTGCACGACGCACGCTCGACCAGCCTTGAGCCCACGCGGTATTCGCGGCCGCTGTTGGCCACGCCGCCCAGGCGCTGCATCAGGCGGTCGACGACCAGGTTGGCCATTTCGACCGCGCCGCTGTCGACCACGCTGATGGCCGGGCGCTGCCATTCGAACCAGGGCGAGTCTTCGTAGAACAGCAGCGACAAGGCATCGGGCACGGCCAGGCCGCGTTCGGACACCACGCGCAGCACCCCCACCGAGGATTCGTGGTTGGCCACGAAAAGGGCCGTGGGCCGCTCCGGCATGGACAGCAGCATGTTCGCGGCGGCGATGCCGGTCTCGGGCGCGTAACGGCCGGGCTGTACCAAGGCCGGGTCCACGCTCAGGCCCGCTTCCTGCATGGCCCGCTTGTAGCCCGCCAGACGTTCCTTGCCCGAGGTGGTGTCCGAGGGGCCGACGATCAACCCGATGCGGCGGTGGCCGAGCGAGAGCAAGTGTTGGGTGCCGGCATAGGCGCCGTCCATGTCGGCGGCCAGCACCGATTCGAGGCCGGCGCCTTCGACGCGGCGCACCGCGCAGATGACGGGGATCTCGGCATGCTCCATGGCCAGCAGCTGGGCGGCATTGGCCCCGGTGGGCACGGCGATCAAGCCGTCCACGCCGTGGTCGACCAGGGTTTGCAGGATGTTGCTTTCCTGGGCCGCGTCGTCCGCGCTGATGCTCAGGATGACCTGGTAGCCGAGCGCCTGCATGCGGGTCTGGACGGTGGCGGCGAGCACACGGAACGAGGCGTTTTCCAGGTTGTGAACGGTCAGGCCGATCAGGCGCGAACGCTTGGTCTTGAGCGCGCGGGCCACGGTGTTGGTGCGGTAGCCGATGGCGGCGGCCACCTGCACCACGTGGCGCTGGGTGGTGTGGTTGATCAGCGGCGAGCCGGCCAATGCGCGTGAGGCGGTGGCGATCGACACGTCGGCGGCGCGGGCCACGTCGCGCAGCGTCACCGACATGCCGCAGCCCTCTTGTTGTCTATTTTTGCAGAAATTCTTGTAAACGTTTGCATAACCACATCGTAGGCCTCGGCCAATCACAGCGTCAATGCAAAGTTGATTAAACCCTAGGGTTATCCCTTTATAATTGCAATCGATTGCAAGATTCGGCACACTGGCTGCCCATTCAACGACCGCGCTGAAGACTCCCATGCCCTTTCATATCTCCGGCGTCGGCGGCATCTGGCCGGCGACGCTCACGCCCTTCACCCCTGACGGGCGTATCGACGACGCGGCCCTGTTTGCCCACATCCACGACATCGCCTTCACCCCGGGCGTGCGCGCCGTGGTGGTGAACGGCCATGCCGGCGAAGCCACTTCGCTCGACCGCGAAGAGCGCGCCCATGTGGTGCGGGTGGCGGTGCAGGCCTCCGGCATCGTGCCGGTGGTGGCCGGCATCGTGGCCGACGACACCCGCACGGCCGCGGCCATGGCCCAGGACGCGACCGCGGCCGGCGCCTCGGCGATGCTGCTGTTTCCGCCGGCGCTGTTCGCCCAGGGTGCGGGCGCACGCCCCGCCATGGCACATCGCTTCCTGGCCGAAGTCACCCAGGCTACAGACCTGCCGATCGTGCTGTTCCAGTTGTCCAAGTCTTCGGGACAGGCGTTTTCCACCGAGACGCTGGTGCGGCTGTGCACCGGCTTCCCGCAGATCGTCGCGGTGAAGGAAGGCACGGACGTGCCCGAACTCGTCGAAGACAACATCCGCGCGCTGCGCGCTCTGCACCGTCCGGTAAACATCCTCAGCACCAACAACAGCTGGCTGTTCGCCTCGCTGGCCTATGGCGTCGACGGCATCCTGTCGGGCCTGGGCAGCGTGGCCGCGCCGCTGCTGGTGAACTTGTTCGAAGCCATGGCCCGCGGCGACCTGGCACAGGCCCGGGCGGTAAACGAACGCATCGTGCCGCTGTGCCGCGCCTTCTACCGCGCGCCCTACCTCGACTGCCACAACCGCATGAAGACGGCCCTGCATCTGCTCGGCCGCCTGCCCCACCCCGACCCGCGCCCGCCGCTGCTGCCCATTGCCGACGACGAACGCGCGCGCATCCAGGCGGCGCTGGTGGCCTCGGGCTTGCTTGCATCGCCCTCCGATCACTCTTACTGAAGCTTCACCCATGACCGATTTCCGCGGCACCTACACCATCATGGTCACGCCGTTCGACGCGGACGGCGCTGTCGACGTGCCCGCCCTCGAACGTTATGTGGACTGGCAGATCAGCTCGGGCATCCACGGCCTGATCCCGCTGGGTTCGACCGGCGAATTCCTGTCGATGTCCGATGAAGAAACCGAACGCGTTGCCAAGACGGTGATCGACACCGCCGCCGGCCGCGTGCCGGTGATCATCGGCACCACCGCCGAATACACGCCGAACGCCGCTCGCCTGGCCCGGCGCGCCGAAAAGCTCGGCGCCGACGGCGTGATGGTGCTGCCGCCCTTCTACTGCACCCCCACCGACGACGAGCTGTATGTGCACTACAAGACGGTCTCCGACGCGATCGGCATTCCGATCATGGTCTACAACAACCCGGCCGTGGCCAATGTCGACCTGAAGCCGGCGCTGCTGGCGCGCCTGTCCACCATCGCCAACTGCCGCTACGTCAAGGAGTCGACGATGGACGTGACCCGGGTGCGCGACGTCATCCGCCTGTCGGAAGGCCGCATGCAGGTGTTCGGCGGCATCATGGGTTTCGAGTCGTATGTGAACGGCGCGGTGGGCTGGGCCGCCGTGCCCTCGAACGGCGCGCCGCGCGAGATGGCGCAGATGTACGACCTGGTGCTGGCCGGCCACATTGCCGAGGCGCGGGCCGTCTACCTCAAGTACCTGCCAGTGATCGAATTCGTCTTCGGCCAGGCCTACGTGGCCGGCACCAAGGCGCTGCTGAACCACATGGGCATCAGCACCGGCGCGCCACGCCCGCCGCGCCTGCCGCTGTCCGCCGCGGGCATGGCGGCCGCGCGACACATCGTCGACAGCCTGGACCTGCAAGTCAACGCCACCACCGGAGCCTGAGCCATGAGCCCACCCTTGCCCGCATCGCCCTACGACCTCGTGCCCGACACGCCGGGCGTTGGGCCGGCGTCTTCGAACGTCGTCATCCGCATGGTCAACGTGCAGAAATGGTATGGCGACTTCCAGGTGCTGCGCGACATCAACCTCGAAGTGAAGCGCGGTGAACGCATCGTGATCTGCGGGCCTTCGGGCTCGGGCAAATCGACGCTGTTGCGCTGCATCAACCGGCTGGAAGAACACCAGCAGGGCAACATCGTGGTCAACCGCGTGGAGCTCAACAACGACACGCGCCGCATCGACGCCGTGCGCCGCGAAGTGGGCATGGTGTTCCAGCACTTCAACCTGTTTCCGCACCTGACCATTTTGGAGAACTGCACACTCGCGCCGATCTGGAGCAAGAAATACCCGCCCAAGGAAGCCCGTGAAGTGGCGATGAAATACCTGGAGCGGGTGCGCATTCCCGAACAGGCCCACAAGTACCCGTCGCAGCTCTCGGGCGGCCAGCAACAGCGCGTGGCCATCGCCCGCGCACTGTGCATGGAGCCCAAGGTGATGCTGTTCGACGAGCCCACTTCGGCACTCGACCCGGAGATGGTCAAGGAAGTGCTCGACACCATGGTGTCACTGGCCGATGACGGCATGACCATGCTGTCGGTCACCCACGAGATGAACTTCGCACGCCAGGTGGCCAACCGCGTGATCTTCATGGACCAGGGCAGCATCGTCGAAGAAGCCGCGCCGGCCGAATTCTTCGGCAACCCCAAGCACGAACGCACCCGGCTCTTCCTGAGCCAATTGCTCAACTGAACTTCAAGAAACCCAAGTCATGACCCGTATCGCCATCACCGCCGCAGGCCTTCGCTTTGTCGCCGAAACCCATCCCGACGCCCCCGAAACCGTGGCCGCCTTCCTGAAGCTGCTGCCCTACAAACAGAAACTGATCCATGTGCGCTGGAGCGGCGAAGGCTGCTGGATCCCCATGGGTGAATTCAAGCTCGGCGTGGGCTTCGAAAACCACACCAGCCACCCCTCGGTGGGCGACATCCTGTTCTACCCCGGCGGCTATAGCGAGACCGAAATCATCATGGCCTACGGCAGCTGCAGCTTCGCCAGCAAGATGGGCCAGCTGGCGGGCAACCACTACCTCACCATCGTCGAAGGCAAGGAGCAGTTGCGCGCGCTCGGCACCAAGGTGCTATGGGAAGGCGCGCAAGACATCGTCTTCGAATTGATCGACTGAGGATGTGAATATTTCTACTGCGCGGGCCAATCTCGCGTCTGCGGTCCTCACCGTACACTTGTACGGCTCCGGTCCTCAACGCGACCTTGACCCGCTCGCTACGAAATCTTCACATCCTCTGATTCGGCATGGGCACAGAACCCATGCCTGCCGCTCAGTCGTCGCTCAACAGCGCGTTGTACAAGATGGCGCCGATGATCGCGCCGGCGATGGGCGCCACCCAGAACAGCCACAGGTCACCCATGGCGGCGGTCTTGGCAAACAGGGCCGGGCCGGTGCTGCGCGCGGGGTTGACCGAGGTGTTGGACACCGGAATCGACACCAGGTGGATCAGCGTGAGGCACAGGCCGATGGCCAGGCCGCCAAAGCCGCCGGCGGCTTTTTTGGCGGTGGCGCCGAGGATCACGATGAGGAAGATCGCGGTCATCACCACTTCACACAGCAGCACGGCCATCATGCTGTATTTGCCGGGTGAGAGTTCACCGTAGCCATTGCTGGCGAAGCCGCCCACGTCGACCGGGCCGGTGATCTTGCCGGTGGCGATCACGTACAGGATGGCCGACGCGGCAATTGCGCCCAGCACCTGGGCAATGATGTAGCCGGGCAGCGAAGAGGCCGGAAAGCGTTTGCCCACGACCAGGCCGATGGACACCGCGGGGTTGAAGTGGCCGCCGGAGATCGGGCCGAACGCGTAGGCGCCGGTCACCACGGTCAGGCCGAAAGCCAGGGAGACACCCAGCAGGCCAATGCCCACGCCCGGAAAGGCCGCAGCCAGCACGGCACTGCCGCAGCCGCCCAAGGTGAGCCAGAACGTGCCCAGAAACTCGGCCGACCACTTTTTCAGATTGCTGTCCATGAAAACCACTCCTTTAGTTTTTGCATTGTTGAAACCGCGCACCGACTCCCCCGGAGCGGCGCGCGGCTGCATCATCGCCGCTGAAGCGCTCGCATCTTCGGAAAATTTCACATAATTTGGTACTTTATTTGTTGAATTTCGTATCCTGCATACAAATTAATATTTTGCCCTGGACCCGTGGTCCAAATTCGGCTCACCGCCTGCTCTCGCGGCCACGCCTTGAAAGCCACCACATCGGGCCATAATTGAAGGCTGCCCGCGATGTCGCCCATGGCGGTGGCGCCGCGCACTCCTCTCCGTCTTCAAGTTCAAACAAACCGACATGACCAAACAAACCTTGTCCTTCCAGGCCGAAGTGGCCCAACTGCTGCACCTCGTCACCCACGCGCTGTACTCGAACCCCGAGATCTTTTTGCGCGAGCTGATCTCCAATGCGTCCGACGCCTGCGACAAGCTGCGCTTCGAAGCGCTGAACAACGCCGGCCTGTATGAAGACGCGCCGAATCTGGAAGTGCGCGTGACCTTCGACAAGGACGCCAAGACGGTGACCATCACCGACAACGGCATTGGCCTGTCGGAAGCCGAAGCGATTGCCAACCTGGGCACCATCGCCAAGAGCGGCACCAAGGAATTCATGGGCAAGCTGAGCGGCGACCAGAAGTCGGACGCGCAGCTGATCGGCCAGTTCGGCGTGGGTTTCTATTCGGGCTTCATCGTGGCCGACAAGATCACCGTGGAATCGCGCCGCGCCGGCCTGCCACTGAACGAAGGCGTGCGCTGGATCAGCGGCGGCACCGGCGACTTCGAGGTGGAAAGCATCGAACGCGCCGCGCGCGGCACCAGCGTCACGCTGCACCTGCGCGAAGACGCCACCGACTATCTGAGCACCTGGAAGCTCAAGTCCGTCATCTCCAAATACTCCGACCACATCTCCCTGCCGATCCTGATGCAGAAGGAAGAGTGGAAGGAAGGTGAGGAAAACAAGGGCGGCGAGATGGTCACCACCGACGAGTGGGAAACCGTCAACAAGGCCAGCGCCCTGTGGAGCCGCGCCAAGAAGGACGTGACGCCCGAGGAATACAACGAGTTCTACAAGCAGATCAGCTACGACCACGAAGCCCCACTGGCCTACACCCACAACCGTGTGGAAGGCAGCACCGAATACACGCAGCTGCTGTATGTGCCGGCCAAGGCGCCGATGGACCTGTGGAACCGCGACAAGAAGGGCGGGCTGAAGCTCTATGTGAAGCGCGTCTTCATCATGGACGATGCCGAGGCGCTGCTGCCAAGCTACCTGCGCTTCGTGAAGGGTGTGGTCGATTCGAGCGACCTGCCGCTGAACGTGAGCCGCGAACTGCTGCAGGAAAGCCGCGACGTGAAGGCCATCCGCGAAGGCTGTACCAAGCGTGTGCTCGGCATGCTGGAAGACCTGGCCAAGCACGACAAGCTGCCGGAAGCCTCCGCAGACGGGGTCACCGATGTCATCAGTGAAGAAGACAAGGCGCAGGCCGGCAAGTACAGCGCCTTCTACGCCGAGTTCGGCGCGGTGCTGAAAGAAGGCCTGGGCGAAGACTTCGCCAACCGCGAACGGCTGGCCAAGCTGCTGCGCTTCGCCAGCACCACCAGCGACACGGTGAGCGTCTCCTTCGCCGACTACAAGGCGCGCATGAAAGACGGCCAGGAAGCCATCTACTACATCACCGCCGACAACGCCGCCGCCGCCAAGAACAGCCCGCAGCTCGAAGTCTTCCGCAAGAAGGGCATCGAAGTGCTGCTGATGACCGACCGCGTGGACGAGTGGGCGCTGAACTACATCAACGAATTCGACGGCACGCCGCTGCAGTCCGTCGCCAAGGGCGCGGTCGACCTGGGCAAGCTGCTCGACGAAGGTGAAAAGAAAGCCGCCGAAGAGGCCGCAGAAACCTTCAAGCCACTGCTGGCCAAGCTGAAAGAAGCGCTGAAGGACAAGGCCGAAGACGTGCGTGTCACCACCCGCCTGGTCGACTCACCGGCCTGCCTGGTGGTGCAGGACGGCGGCATGAGCACCCAGCTCGCCCGCATGCTGAAGCAGGCCGGCCAGAGCGCGCCCGAAGTGAAGCCGGTGCTGGAAGTGAACGCCGAACACCCGCTGGTGAAGAAGCTCGAAGGTTCGGTGCATTTCAACGACCTGGCCCACATCCTGTTCGACCAGGCGCTGCTGGCCGAAGGTGGCCTGCCGGCCGATCCGGCGGCTTATGTGAAGCGGGTGAATGCGCTGCTGGCTTGATCTCTGCCACCCGGCCACCGGCGCAACATTCGGATACCCCGACGTTGCGCCCGCTGGTTAGCATGGCAAGCATGCAATTCATCTCTTCGACAACGCCGCGGTTGGCCCTCGCCGCGCTGCTTTGTGCCGCGGGCAGCCTGCTGGCGGGCTGCGCGGCCGGCGTCGGCATCGGCATTCCTATCTTTCCCGGCGTATCGATCGGCGTCGGCCTGAACTCGGGCGGCGACGTCAACCTCGGGCTGGGCACGGGCGTCGGCCCGGTGGGCGTGGGGGTGGGTGTGAACCAGCGTGGCCAGGTGTCAGCCGGCGCGGGTG
>Ga0307515_10002915_pt1 | contig 36344 bp, 23 predicted proteins | sample 17_EM_MG_FD_194513 | JGI IMG/M metagenome (GOLD analysis project Ga0307515, IMG submission 194513) | Populus trichocarpa ectomycorrhiza microbial communities from riparian zone in the Pacific Northwest, United States - 17_EM | ecosystem: Host-associated > Plants > Roots > Unclassified | place... | reverse complement strand
GTTGCGTCCGCCAATGGCGCAAAGGAAATCAGCGAGTTCAACATCGCCGGTAAGAGCTACGTCACCCTGATCCGCGACTATGACACCAAGGGCGTGCTGACCGAACTCACCACCATCGCTGCCAATGGTGCAAAGACCATCAGCGACTACGGCATCACCGGCAAGACCTATACCGCATCGGTCATCGCCTACGAGGCCAATGGCCAGAAGGCATCCGCCACCTACACAAACACCAACGGATCGACCACCACCGACCTCTACACCGCCGGCGTCCTCGTCAAGGAAACCGTTGCGTCCGCCAATGGCGCAAAGGAAATCAGCGAGTTCAACATCGCCGGTAAGAGCTACGTCACCCTGATCCGCGACTATGACACCAAGGGCGTGCTGACCGAACTCACCACCATCGCTGCCAATAGTGCAAAGACCATCAGCGACTACGGCATCACCGGCAAGACCTATACCGCATCGGTCATCGCCTACGAGGCCAACGGCCAGAAGGCGTCCGCCACCTACACAAACACCAACGGATCGACCACCACAGACCTCTACACCGCCGGCGTCCTCGTCAAGGAAACCGTGGCTTACGTGGACGGTTCCAAGCAGATTGCGGACTACGGCTTGACCGGGTCGTACAACCAGTCGATCCGGACCTACGATGCTGCCGGTACCTTGGCAGAGTTCACGCGTGTTGATGCGAATGGCGCGCATACGGTGCAGAGCTTCATCGCAGGCCGCAACATCGACGGTGACACCGGCAACGATCTGCTCCAGGGTGTCGGTTCAGATACCTTCGTGTTCAAGGCACAGTTCGGAAATGACACCGTTGTCGGCTTCCACGCGGATACCGGCTCACTTCACGACCACCTGGCGTTCGACAAGGCGTTCGCCTCGAGCATCGCGGATCTTGTGATTGAGGATATTGGCGCCGATGTGCGCGTCACGCTCGAAGGCGACGGGAGCGTGGTGCTGAAGAACGTGGATGCGGCCGCCATAACGGCCGATGATTTCTTCTTCATCTGACCGCGACCGCACGACCTTCCAGGCACCCGATGGAAAAACGGGAGCCGGAACCCAGCCGCGAAGATGCCATAAAAAAGCCGGCCGCCATGAGGCGACCGGTTTTTGTTTTGTCTCATCAGAAGCTACGGACCGTCGAGCGCACTTCGCCGATCGGCGAATTGACCGAGCGGATGGTGTTCATCACCTTGGCCACGTCATAGGCGGGAGCATCTGCAACGTAGATGATATCGTCATTGCGAACCATCAGGCTCTGCGTCAGGAACAGCGCGTCCGCCCGTCTCATATCCACGGTGAAGACTGTCGGTATCGTGTCTCCGGAGAATTTCGATACGTCTATGCCCAACTGCTGCAGGGTTTCCCTGTTCTCGTAGCGATAGAGGAAGACGGCACTCGGATTGGCACGATCGGAATCAAGACCGCCGGCTTTCGCCACCGCGGCGGCAAAGCTGACATTTTCCTCGTCGAAGGAGAAGCGGCGGCTCGACTGGCCACCCGAAGCCCCCGGAGACGGCGTGGCGCCGAAGGCGAGGAAGACGCGCGGGCTATGCGCGAGATAGATGACATCGCCCTCGGAAAGCTCGATGTTTTCCTTCGGATCATTCGTGATGGACGCAAGGCTCGCCTTGAACGTCTGATTTTTCCGCTGCAGCGTTATGATCGTCTCATAGGACGGGTAGCGGTTACCGCCAGCCCGGGCCAACGCCGAAAGAATCTTCGTGCCACCCGGCTCAAGCGAAAAACGCACCGGATTGTTGACTTCGCCCAACACTGCGATTTCCGAGCTTCGGCGCTCGTCAATCGCGACGACGACCTGCGGTTCGATCGCGCGATTGGCAAGTTTGGTCACGATTTCATTGGCCACATCGGATTCAACGCGCCCGGCGGCCCGAACAAGACCGGCATAGGGAACATTGATCATGCCGCGGGAATCGACCTGCTGCGCCGGGATCTGGACGAAGTTGCCCGGCCGGCTGCCGCCCTCGTCCGAGATGAAGAGGCCGCCGGCGGCGGCTTCGAATATCGTGATGGAAACCTTGTCGCCCGTGGCGATCCGGATATCAGCCGTGCCTCCGCGACGCACGCCCGCCGGAAACGCAGGAAGACTGTCACGGGTATAATCATTCACGGCGTGAATGACGTCCGGCGTCAGAGACACTGCGATATAAGCCAGGTCACGGCTTTTTTCCGGAGTCGATTTTACAACGACGGTGGCATTGGCCTCGATCTCTCCGGCATACGGACCATCTTTCGCGATGGTCGTGCAGCCTGACAAGAAAAGCGCGATGGCAGTCACCACGGAGATGGAATTCAAGGGCTTGCTCTGGGCATTACATAATACAGGGGCCATGAAGCGTCCACAGATCTCACTGTTGTTCATTTCGCTCACCGTCGATACCTATGTGTGATTTTTGCTGCAACGCAATCGGCTGAATACGCACGGATTCACAAAAAGGATTCCGCCCGATGTCGCCAATTGACAACACATGCCCAAAAACTAGCCGCCCCTCGGCGTCACACTTCTGACATATGCCAAAAAAACAGGCGAAACGAACAATCTTCTTGCAAGTACAGTTGAGACACAAAACAATTTTCGTAGTAATTACAGACAATTAGTAACCAAACTTCGTGAACAAAATGTTAAATGCAACCGCATCGGTTCACATATTCTTAACAGCCTTTTCCACCGTCGGGAAAGGTTACCAGAGAATCTGGTTAGCAGACAGACCGTGATTCTTTCAAATCCGCAACACCCGTCCGGAAAGCGGAGCAACAGGTTTGCAACACCTTCATGCGTGAGCCTGCAGCACGGGACGCTGCAGGCTCACGCATGTGCGAAGAGAAGACGGCACGATCCATGCGAGCCCCTGCAATCGACGTCCTGAGCAAAGGTGCGCGCGACGACCACAGAGTGCCCTGCCCGTTTGATGCGCAGGATCATGCTCGACGGGACCCAATCCCGAAGTGCGGTGATCGGCGTGCGCGCCCTGCGCGCGCCAGGCGCATTTTCCCACGCGCAGCCTCAAAAATGCGATCAGCGATCGCAAGTTCGGCGTTTTGTCCCGGCAGCGAGAGCATTGACATAATGCCTTGTTAAACCGGCTCTATTTGGATGGGACGAACAAGCGCCCGGATCCTGTTCAACCCCGCAACGGGATGCAATGCAGCAATCGCCACAAGGAATTTGTTGACCCTAGACGCTTTCGGACATAAAAATGGTGCAGTGCATCATGAACATCAGCACCTCGCCTCATTCTTGAGCAGGCATGCTGAAATTATAGTCGCGAATATCCTCCCGACGAGGAAAACTGGCATATCCAAGTCTACGCTCAGAACAAAACCAGTTTCCTCACTTATAACTGAATGAAACGAACACAGAGTATAAATGATGAAGATCGCTGTTTTTGGATTGGGCTACGTCGGACTTACCGCAGCAGGATGCTTGACTAAGGAAGGCCACCAGGTCATTGGCGTCGATATTAGCAATGATAAAGTAAACGAAATCAATAAAGGTATTTCGCCAATCAAGGAACCGGGCCTGGAGGAACTCCTCAAGACGGCCATCGACAATAATCTACTGCACTGCACAACAAATGCGGGCGATAAACTTGGGGACGTCGATCTCGCAATCGTCTGCGTCGGCACGCCGAGCGGCCCCGATGGCTCGCATAACATGTCCTATATTGCCGAAGTGTCGCGCCAGATCGCTTCATCCGTCGACCGCACACGCGCGACGCCGCTGACCGTTGCGTATCGCAGCACCATTCGCCCCGGGACGATCGAGGAATTGATCCTTCCGATTTTCGCCGGCGTTCTGGGGTCTGACATCGGCTCCGTGCAATTGGTCTACAATCCGGAATTCCTGCGTGAAGCCCTGGCCATCCGGGATTACTTCAATCCACCCAAGATCGTTATCGGCACAGCCGATGGATCGCCCAACGTTCACATGGACGAACTGAACAAGAACATCCAGGCGCCGGTTTTCTACACGAAATACCGCGAGGCCGAGTTCACCAAGTTCGTCGACAACTCCTTCCATGCCGTGAAGGTCGCCTTTGCCAATGAGATCGGCCGCATCTGCATGCAGCTGGATATTTCGGCCACGACCGTTCACAAGATTTTCGTATCCGACACCAAGCTGAACATCTCGCCCTATTATACCCGTCCGGGCGGCCCGTTCGGCGGCTCCTGCCTGCCGAAGGACGTACGCGCGCTCCAGTATATCGCAAGCGATGTCGGCGCCCATACACACCTGATCGACTCGCTTATTCGGACGAACGAGGCGCACAAGCACTTTCTGTTCGAGCATTGCGTACGGACCCTCGAAAAAGGCGCCCATGTCCTGCTCCTCGGCCTTGCCTTCAAATCCGACAGTGACGACCTTCGTGAAAGCCCGAATGTCGATCTGGCCCGCAAGTTGATGCAGGCCGGCTTCAAACTCTCGGTCTTTGATCCTTCGCTGCGCCCGAACCATCTCGTTGGCCAGAACCTCGGCTATGCTTATTCGCACCTTCCGGGTCTGTCCAATATCCTGATTGACCGCGAAGCGATGGAACAGGGATCGTTCGACGCGATTGTCGATACGAACGGCTCCGCGCCGACCCTGCCGGTCGATCAGTCCAAAGTCGTGAACATCCACGCCATCGCGTGATGAACAAGCCGGGCTCGGCGCCGCGCGCGCATGTCCGTGAAGAAAGGAAATCATCGTCGATGTCGTCAAAGACTTTACAGCCGCTGAAAGGCCTGGAGAACCTCGCCCCCGAACTTGCGGGCAAGAAGGTTCTGATCATTGTGGAGAACCTGCCGCTCCCTTTCGACAGAAGGGTCTGGCAGGAAGCGCAGACACTGGTGGCCCTCGGGGCGACGGTGTCCATCATCTGCCCGACCGGCAAAGGCTATGACGAACCCTACGAATTTCTCGATGGCGTTCACATCTACCGCCATCCGCTTCCGCTCGATGCGTCCACGGCCCGGGGTTACCTTCGCGAATACGGTGCAGCATTGTGGCAAGAGACCCGCCTTGCCTGGAAGATTTATTTCAAGACCGGCTTCGACGTGATCCATGCCTGCAATCCGCCGGATCTTATTTTCCTGGTCGCGCTGCCCTTCAAGCTCATCGGGAAGAAATTCCTTTTCGATCACCACGACATCAATCCAGAGCTTTATGAAGCGAAATTCGGCAAAAGAGGTTTCTTCTGGCGCCTGATGGTCCTTCTGGAGCGCGTGACGATGTTTTTCGCCGACGTCTCGATTGCGACCAACGAGAGCTACAAAAACATTGCCGTGACCCGCGGCAAGATGGATCCCAAAAAGGTTTTTGTCGTGCGCAGCGGCCCAGACCTCGGACGCGTTCAGCCCGTACCGCCGAACCTCGCCTTAAAAAAAGGGCGCGACTTCCTGGTCGGTTATGTGGGCGTGATGGGCGATCAGGAGGGTATCGATCTGCTGCTCGCTGCTGCCCGCCACATCGTCTATGACCTGGGTCGCACCGACATCCAGTTTTCGCTCGTCGGCGGTGGGCCAAGCCTGAATGAATTGAAGAAGATGTCCTCGGACATGGGGCTTGAGGATTTCGTTACATTCCATGGCCGCGCGCCGGACCACGAGCTTTTCGAAGTTCTTTCGACGGCCGATATCTGCGTCAATCCTGACCGGGTCAACCCGATGAACAACCTTTCGACGATGAATAAAATCCTCGAATACATGGCCATGCGCAAGCCGATCGTCCAGTTTGACGTGACCGAAGGCCGGCACTCTGCGGAGGAAGCATCGCTTTATGCGAGTGCAAACGATCCGGTCGATTTTGCCGCCAAAATTCTGGAACTCGCGGCGGATTCCGAAAAGCGCAGGGAAATGGGTGAAATCGGCTATCAGCGCGTTTTGACGCAATTGTCGTGGGAATACCAGATTCCAAAGCTTACGGCTGCCTACAAGGCTGTTCTCGGCTTGAAAACGGCCGCACTACCGGCTGCTTCGACCGATCGCAACCCTGCCGCTGCGAACCAGCGCTCCTCCCGTTAGGATACAGACGAGGATGGCAAACCCGGGGATCTGCAAAGGATAGTCGATCAGCGAGTGGATCCCCGCTTGCAACACCACCGCCCCCGTTGTCAGCAGCGCGGCATCGCCTTCGCTGGCCAGTGCTTTCGTCAGGAGACGGTAGCAGACATAGACCCAACAGAGGGCTGTGAGCACAGCGAACGGAACACCGGCATCGACTGCGAGCTCTAATATCGACGAATGAGCGCGATCCCAAATACCAATCGTGCCACCATACACAGACCGTACCGCCGGAAAATTGGCTTCGAACGCGCCGATCCCGTTGCCGATCCATGGCCGCTGGCCAACCAGCAAAAACGATCCCTGGTAGACGACGCTGCGTCCCCTGTCCTCAAGCCCGCTGCTGCGCAGCCGACTTTCCAGCCCCAGACTGCCGAACTCGAAAAACAGCAGCAGCAGGACAAATACCGACGTCAGACCTGCCAGCGCGCTTCTCATCCAGACAGACGCCTGATCGCTCCGAATGCGTTTTCGCCAGGCAATTACTTTGATGCCGATGACAAGATTTGCGACGATAAAGGTGAGGTAAATGCCGGCGCGCGAGCGCGTCAGAAACAGCGCGGTCAGGATCAGGGCAAGGATTGCCAGCCGCCAGAGCACCGGCCGCAATGAGCGGAACTCCTGCCACCACAGACGTCGCCGCCGATGCTGCTCTCGGACGCAGTCCGCGCATTTTCCTATCCACACAAAGACGCCGACGCTCAAAAACGCTGCCGCAGTGTTCCGGTTGAAGAAAGTGCCGGTCAGGCTGTCCAGATGCGTCTGCTTCATTTCGAACATCACGTAATTCGGATACACCGAATTCCAGGCAATCACGAAGACGGCATAGAGCGGGAAATAGATCGCGAGAACCTTGATCGCGTAGCCAAGCGCACCTCGCCGGATCGCCATAAGCATCCCGCACGAGAAGCAAGCGATATAGAGCAGCGCAGGCCCCAGTGCGGCCATTGTCTTGGCTGGATCAGGCGTCAAGGGCGATAGATCGGAGACGCCGAGCAAACGCTGCAAGCTCTCCCATCCCGCCGCGGCCTGGCCATACGATGCGGGCAGAAGTTGAAAGAGCGCGACGAGCAGGTATACCGCGATGGGAAGCAATACCGGCAGCAGTTGCAGCAGGTGTTTTCGTTTGAGGCCCTTGTGTCGGCCTGCGATTATGCAAATGCAGAAGCAAACGAGCCAGATGAAAATTGGCCGCGCATCGACGAGCCCGTAGAAAAGCGGTGCTGCCAGCGCGAGGAACAGCACCGAACGCTCGAAGCGGCGTTTGCCGAGGTGCTCGGAAAAAAGGACGAAACGCTCCTGCCAGCGCGGCGAGATCAGGCGCGATCCTAGTCCCGGCCCTAGTCCCGGCGTCACACCACTCTCCCGTCGTTCCGTCCAGGACATCAGCCATTTCCCGCTAAGCTGTCACAGAAAGCTTCAACAAAGCAAACGATGACAGTCTGTGAAAATAACAGATGTTCCGAAAAGAAACGTAAAGACACAAATGGAGCGTATCAGAAGCCTGTCTCTGGCGGCTGAAGCGTGATCAGGGGCTGGTGGTCGAGTTGGCCGACGTATTGTTGTCGCCAAATGTCAAGGCGCCCATGGCATTGACAAGAATAGGGTTTGTCAGGCCGCCACCCGTCGGCTGGCCAGGCGTACCCTTGTGTGTGCCCTGCGACTCGTCGCCGGCGCCCGTGCCGATACCAGCGCCGATACCGCCGCCAATATCCGCAACCGCAATGTTTGTCGTTGCCTGGAGGAAGGCCGTCACGAAAGCACTGTCGCCAACCGCAAGCACTTCACGCTGGATTTTGAACGCTTCGAGAGGGTTGATCTGCTGGCAGGACTGCACAGCCCGCGCAAGCCCGCGCGCGAATGCCGGCTTTGCCGTGTCGTTTGCGGTTTTGATAAGCTGGGTCACGGAGGTCAGCGTGTCCGTATCGCCAGAGACAATCACTCCGATATCGGCTTCCAGCGTGCTTCCGGCAGCATCCGATTGAAGAAGGATGCTGGCCGGTGCGAGTTTGAAGCTGTCAACCTTCGCCTGCTGCCCGGGATCCAGCGCTGCGCAACTTGCCGCATAGGATAGCGAGGGCACGGAGGCCGCCAGCAAAACACCGCTCAGCCAAAGAATGGAAGTTTTTGCCATTTTGCCCACGCTTACTCTTTTGACGTCCCCATCAGAAACGCAGGTGACGTAACACATTTGTAACCATAACATACAAGAAACACTCGGAAATGCAATCATGGACGCGTGGCGATCGGATACTAAGTTAATGCCGGTCCGTTCGCTAAACATCTCATGGTTAACGATAATCTCCACTATTCCCTAAAATTCGAGCAGGCGCTTTGAACTCAGTTTAATTTTGGGGTGATACACCTGTGTCAGATCGGGAATAAGGGGACCAACCATGCGAAACATTGCCAAGACATGTGCCATTCTGTTTCTTTCGCTCGGCTGCATTCTGCCGACAGCAGCACAAGCTGCGCCGCCGGTGAATGGACTGGCGAGCTTGGCGAAAAAGCACTCTGCGCGCCCCTTCATCCAGACGAGGGGCTTTGCAATGGCGCCCATGGGTTTCGTTCGGCTTTGCATGGAAGAGCCCCGGGAATGTGAAGCGCCGGCGACATACCAAAAGATCGTTAGCGCCGACGTCGATGTCATGGCAACGTTGAAGCGTGTGAACCGCATCGTCAACCGCCAGATCACGGCCAACAACGACGACATGACCAACGATGCACTGGGTGACCGCTGGAGCGCGTCAGTGACTTCCGGCGATTGCGAGGACTACGCACTGGCGAAGCGGCGCATGCTGATTGCGGAAGGGCTCTCGCCAGCGGCATTGCGCATCGCGGTCGGCTACACCCGACGCGGCGTCGGCCATGCAACGCTGATCGTGCGGACCGCGCGCGGCGATATTGTCCTCGACAACCGCTTCGACAGTCTTCGCCTGTGGAACCGCACCGATGTCCGCTGGGTGTCCATCCAGTCGTCGCAAGATCCGCGGATCTGGGAACGGCTCTGATCCGGGACCAGCAATAGCTTTAAAGTCGTGACACCATCACCGATGATGCAAGCTACTTCGGAAGAAAGCGGGCGGGGAATCCGGTCTCTCCCCGCACGCCCGCAAGCCAGCCGCCAAAAGCGGCCGAAAAGGCTGGCCGTCCCCCGGCTTTCCAATAGCGCAGCACAAACAGAAAACTCGTGACAGCCACGATCGGCAAAAGAGCGGGGAAAAACTTGCGCGTCAGCAAAATCCCGCTTCGCTCCTGGAGATAGATCGAGAACGGGGAGCGGCTTTCCATAGACTCGCTCGAGCCGATGGTTGCGCCATGATCGTGGTGAATGATCGCGTCGTGCGCATAACCGATCTTTTCGCTGCCGCGCCGCATGCACCAGTCTACTTCTTCGGAATAGAGGAAATACCGCTCGTCCATCAGGCCTGCTTGCTCAACGAATGCGCGCGACAGCAGCATCGATGCGCCTGACGCATAATCCAGCTGCGCCTCCACCGCGTGGATATCAGGCCGCGCATCGACGTCGGCGCTCCGGCCGACATTGTAGCCACGTCCGAAGAACTTCCTCCAGCGTCCGCCATATTGCTGGATCTTTCCGGTCTTGCTGTTGATCAGGCGCATGCCGACAATGCCGTAGCCCTTCGACAGATGCAGGATCGCTTCGCTCAGCGCAGCCTTTTCCGGGGCCGTATCGGGATTGAGAACCCAGAAGGTGCTCCAGGAGGTGTCCGAAAGCGTCGACTGGAGAACGACATTGATGCCTCCGGAATAGCCCAGGTTTCCCTTCGCACGGTACAGAACCAGAGGCCGCTCCCCCGGCAGCACAAAACGCAGGCGTTCCGGCGCAAGCTCAGAGCCCTCCTGCCTCTGGGGATCGGATATTCCTGGAATGCCGCCAATTGCCGCGACCAGTTGCGAAAAACTTTCCACGCCGCCATTTTCACAAATGTGCCACTCATGGTTTCCATGGGTCCACTCATGGCTCGAGGCGACCAGGTCTGCAATCATCTCCGACGATTTGAAACCGACAACGGAGATGATCGTTTTCGTCCTGGTATCGGCATCGTTCATGCGGCTTTTCCTTTAAAAAAGACTTTGTGGGCATACAGAAACCGGTACGTCCGGATGTAGAACAGGCCAGCAGCGGCCTTGAAGCGATTTCGCACGCCGGATACCTGGCTGGAGGTCGCCACATTGTAGAGATGCGGAAAGATGGACAGCAGAACCAGCCAGTTTCGCAGCATCCAAAGCAACTCGCTGCGGTTTTTCTGCCGATACATTGCCAGGGATTCCAACAACATGCGTGCCCATTTCCGCCGCAGGTCATCAAGGCTGTGACGAGCCGGGTGCACGAGAATACACTGTTCGGCATAGCCGATCTTGTATCCCTGCGCCCGCGCCCTCTCACACCATTCAATGTCTTCCGGAACGAAATTATGGAAGTCGCCGACACTGTTGAAGACGCGTCGCCATACGAACATGGAGGCCGTGACAGTAAATCCGATCTTGTGGACATAGCGCTGGTTCTTGAAGGCAAACACCCGTTCGAATGCTTCCGCTATCGTGAGATTTTCCGGATCGGCGACCGAAACGAGGATCTTGCCGCCAACGATATCATTTTCGCCCAAGGCGGCGACGCCCTGCTGCATCCAGCCCGACTGCGGTTCGCAATCGCTGTCGAGAAAGGCCAGAACCTCACCTTTGGCGTGACGGACGGCTTCGTTTCGTGCAGGTCCTGCCCCCCGTTCACCGGTGGAAACAACCCGTGCACGACCCTTGACGACTGCGATCACGGCATCGAGACCCGCCGGTGTCCCGTTGTCGCAAACAATCACCTCGGTGTTGCTGTCCATGCCATCCATGAGCATCAACAGATCCAGGCACACATCCAGGCGCACCAGATCGTCGAAATGCGGGATGACGATCGACACGCTCGGGCGTTCCGTCAAAGCCTGTCGCACTCCCAGAGGCTCCTCCCTCCCCACTACCACCAACTCACCTCGTTCTGAATAATTCATGGCGCACCGACCGGTTCTGGCTGACGCTCAGCCGCTCTTCGTACACACAAACACCTTTTCGCCACGCTTCAAACCATGGTTCAAAACATAGGGCTCATGAGCGGTATATTCGTTCAGCGAGAAGCCGGCGGCCTTCAGCCTGTCGCGCAGATCCCGGCCGAAATAGCGAACGTGATCCTCCTGGCCGAAATGGTAAAGTCTCTCGGCCGGCGCGGTGATAGCGGGATTTTCGTAGGTCGTATCCCAACCCTCCTCGATCGGCACCATGACGATCGCGACACCGCCGGGCTTCAGAATTCTATGAATCTCTGCCATGGCCTTGCGATCGTCGACATGTTCGAGAACATGCAGGCACAAGACACGATCGAAGCTTTCATCCGGCAATGCAATCTGCTCGATATTGATCTTCAGATCGACGTTGCTCGCGAAGAGATCGCAGGTCGTATACTTAGACGGTCCCTGCTGCTTGACGATGCGCGTCATTCCCTCTTCAGGGGCAAAATGCAGCACGTCCTTGCCTGCGAAAACCTTGTTCTCTGACAAATAGAGCGCGAGCAGTCTGTGCCTCTCGAGGGACAGGCAACCGGGGCACAGTACATCGGCAACGAGAGGATAGCCGTAGGAGAAGAACCGGCCGTGATGGCCGCACACGGTACAACTCCGCGGATGGCGCGCACCAAACAGCCTCACGAATGATTTCCAACCGAACCTTAGCGCCCTGGCGTAGGGCTTCAGTGGCCGCGGAGCTTTCAATGCCAGCATGCAAACAATCCTCGTTACTCACACTTCGCGTAGACCTGAGCGGCTACGCAAATCTCAATCCAATTGCGAAAAAGACACTATACGCTACGGAAACCGTGAAATTTAGTTTCAAAAATTACTACATTTCACTGCTGTTTTTATGTGGATCTACTTTAAATTGTATAACTCGGCTCATCATCCATTCTCTATCTTTCTTAGACAGCAACGCGATGCGTTTCAAGATCATGTCCCGGATCGCAGCATCGCCGCCCCAGTAGGCTGGGACCACGCCGTCGGATACCCGCTGATCTATGAGGGCCATCAGTTCATCAAGAGCGTGCTTGCGAATGTCGAGCGTCGCCTTCATCCCCAACCCGAGCACCAAAGGTGCGCGCCGGATGCTGATCCAGCCTTCCGCCGGCGCCCAGCGATAGGATTCCTCGATCAGTGGCAGCAGGGCCGCAACATTGGAAAAATCCGGTTTCAAGCGGAGAACAAAAAGCGCGTACCAGAAATACCCCCGCTGCGGGGAGACGCTAAGCGCACTCAAAACCGCTTGTTCGGCCTCAAGGCGACGACTTTCAATGGCCTCCGCCCCCTCTCCGCCTTCTAATCGCGCGTCTTCAAGGGCGCGAAGCGCAAGGATCGCTTCCGCGGATTTGGCCGCAGAGCCTTTGAATTCGGAAATGGCGGTCTTGTAGAGGTCGATATCCACCGACCGGAACGTCTGGTTGTTCAAGATGCCATCAGCCATGGATCTCGCCTTGGCCGATGCAATGTAATCACCATAAACAGCGGCAAACCAGACAAGCGATAGAGCAAGAAGAGCCAATCCGCCGATGCGCACCACGCTTGGTGAAATCGCACTCTCCACGCCTGTGGATGGCGAAGACCGACCTGCCGTTCCCGCCGCACCGTCCATGGCCCTACCCAGCACTATGATACTTGTTCGAGTAGTAGGAGCGCGCATACTCCCCATATCGCGGCAACTTGTTCAACTTTGCCTTGTTCAGCACCGTGCCGATCGTCTTTTCCCGCATGACCGGGCTCGTAGCCATGGCATCCTGGAGAATGTCACGCGAAACCTCACCCCACCCGACGACAAAGACGAACGCATCCAGCAGCGGCGCGATCGTGCGGGCATCGACAACCGGCAGAACCGGTGCAAGGTCGAGAACAATGTAGTCGTACCGCTCCGAAAGCTTTTCCAGCAGTCGCTCCATCGCCGGCGATGCCAGCAGCTCATGATATTGATGAACCGGGAAGCGCGAGAGGGCCGGAAGAAAATCCAGCTTCAGGTATTCGTCGGAAATCATCAGGCTTGCATAGTCCCCGTCTTCGATCAGCACATCCTGAAGGCCGCCGGTTGCTGATCTGTAAAGATTTTTGGACAACACGGGGTGGCGCATATCGCAGTCGATCAGGCAAACGCGACCGCCACCGTCGGCCATGAGGTGGGCGAGATTGACAGAGACGCTCGACTTGCCTTCGCCAGGCAAGGACGACGTGACGCCAATCGTGCGGCAGCGGCTTTTGCCGGCGCGCTGGTCGATTGCCACCTTGACCGAACGCACCGTCTCGGCGCCGATCGAAAATGGTTCCTGGATGACATAATCCCAGGGCAGCGTCCGATTGGCGGAAACAACGCCGGTCTTGGAAAATGTCTTTGGCTTGGTTCGAACATTTTCGATGAAAGGAAAGAGGCCGAGACAGGTGATGTCGAGGGCTTCCTCGGCTTCCCGCCGCGTTCTGATCTGGCGATCAAGAAAATCGATGCCAAAAGCAAGACCAAAACCGACGAAAAGGCCCAGCGCTCCGCCCAAGGCGGTTTGCAGACCACGACGCGGCTTGAATTTGGAAGACGGCGGCGTCGCCTCGCCGACAACGCGTGCTTCCGTTACGGGGATGGATTCGTTTTGAACGGTCGTCGTGTGACGGGCCAGCATGTCCTCGTAGGCCCTGCGCGCGGAAGAGGCACGCGTTTCCAGCTCCTGGAGCTTTACCTGGTTCTGGCTGACATTGATGGTCTGCTTGAACTGCTCGTCGATGCTCTCCTTGAGGGCCTTCTGCCGGTACAGCGCGATCTCATACTCGCTCAGATAGGTCGTTTCGATGCGCTTCAACTCTTCGCGACCGGACAGGCCGATGCTCTGCGCTTTCTGGCGCAGCTTTACGACTGCGGCATGGCCTTCCCCATAACGGACGGCAAGGTCATTCGCCTCTGCAACCGTGTCGAGATACTCCTTGCGCAATCCGCCGATCACCTCGCTGTTCAAGGCATCCGTCACCGTCATGTCGATGCCGTCGCTCGAATTGATGACCTTGATGCGATCCAGCATCGCCTTCTTCTCGGCAACGAGACCGGACGCTTCCGAAAGTTTCGAGGAAAGATCAGCAAGCACGGTGTCGGCAATCGATTTGCCATCTGCCGTCGCGATACCGCTCAGCCCCTTGAATTGAACGACCTCCGCCTCAGCGCTCGTTGCCTGCGCCTGCAACTGGGAAAGCCGCGCCTGCATCCAACCGGCAACGGCGCGCGTGGTGTCCGAATTCGACTTGAGTTCATACTTCTCGTAAGCGGTCCAGAAGGCGTTGGCGATCCGGGCAGCCTTGTCCGGGGATTCCGACTGGAAACCCACGACGACATGGTAGGTGGTTTCCGCCCGTTCGGCGGACATCGCCGCCCGCACGGCCTCGATCGTGCCGGCAAAGCGCTTTTCCTCGGAAGGCGGTGCTTCCGAGCCCACGATTGCCGACATGACGGAGCGGATGAAAGAGGTGCGCGTTCCGTTGAACTCGGGATCGTTGACCAAATCTTCCGCCCGAACAACCGCCTCGACGATCGGCGTGGAACTGAGTGTCTGCGCGAGCGTATCGACGCGTGCCGAGTTGGCGGCGGGCGCTTCGACCGCATTGACCTGACCCGGCTGCGCATCGAGAACGGACATCGAGCGGGGATCGAGCAAGATCTCCGTGGTTGCCTTGTAAACCGGAACGGTCAGAAACGAGGCGATGCCGAAAACAATTGCACCGATGACCATGCCCGCCACGATAAAGGTATAACGGCGGCGAAGAAAATTGACGAACGCCCGCAGTTCGTTTTGCAGGAACGGCGGTTCCGGCGGTGCGCGCGATGCAGTTGGATGCGCGTTGATTTCGAAATTGCTGTAATTCATTGATACGCTTCTCCGGGCATCAGGCGCAAATCATTCGGCGGCATGCGGCGGTTTTGCAGTCGTTTCCAAAATGTCATTTTCTGATCAGCTTCAGTTCCCTGATGCCGCGCTCCGGGCCGCTGGCCTCGACAGTTTCAGCAGAAGGGGTAGGCAAAGGGTTGCTGCGATAGAAATTGATCATCGCCGCCAGACTTTCGTCGCCGAGACGGTCTCGTTTGCCAAGATCGGTCTTGTTGCAGACGACACCTGCGAGCTTGCGCTCGACTTCCGGATTTTGCGCGAGCGCATCAACCACGGCGGTACCGGTCGTCCTGTTCCATTCCACGACCAGAAGGTAGGTGGTGACAACATCGGCGATCACGCGCGCATCGCGCACGAGGGCGAGCGGGGGCAGATCAATCAGTACCAGGTCGAAGCGCTGTTGCGCCATTTCGCAGAAATCGCGCATCTCGCGACCGGCCATCAACTGCCGGCCATGGGCTTCAAGTCCGGCCGTTGATGCGGGCAGGATATAGACGTTTTCAGAAGCACTGGCCTGCACGCAATTCACGAAGGGAGCACCCGCAAGGACCTCAAGCAGACCGCGCTCATGCGCAACATTATGCCGGCTGGTCAATGTCCGTGCGCGCAGGTCGCCATCGATCAGCAGGACCCGCTTGCCCGAGCGGCCCGCCAGGATCGCCAGTTCCATGGCAATGGTTGTCGCCCCCTCGTCGCCGCGCACACCGGTCAGTGCAACCACCGGCGCGACAGGCGACGCGCTCGTCGCCTCCTGAATGTCCATGAGGATGGAACGGAAGACTTCCCTGTTGTACTCCGCTTCCCAGGGGCGTCGGTTCTGCAGTCGCCCGGCGCCGCCGCGCGTGATATTTCCGACGAAACCCAGGCACCGGCGGCCAACAGCCGTTTCCAGCTGGATCCGCTTGCGAAGGCTCTGCGGCAGTATTTCGAATGCAAGAACCGTCGACAATCCGGCCAGCAAACCGGCCCCAAGCGCAAAGCCCAGCACTTTTTTCAGAACGGGGAAGCTTGCGGCACGGGGCGGCTCTGCAAGCGTGACGACCCGGATTTCCGTGACCGGCAAGGACTGCATCTGCGTCGAGGAGATGAATGACTGCAGGAAATTGTCACGCAGAACCTTGAGACTGTTCGCCGTCCCGGAAAGGATCGCCATTTCGACCCGAAGCTTCTGGCCGTTCATCATCGCCTGGGAAACATCGGCCAGCATGCCATCGAGCTGCTTTTCCTCGTTCTCGGCAATCTCCGCACTGCTTTTCAGGCTCTCCGCAAGCCGGCGGAATTCGTCGGCGATGGACCGGTCGATTTCCAACAGGTCCTGCTGGGCCTTGACCACGCTTTCATGGCCCGCCCCATAGCGCGTCATGTTGTTCTGCATCGTCAGGGAAATTTCGTGATAACGCGCCAACAGGCCGACAATGACCGGGTTGGTCAGTTCTTGTCCGATACCGGAGCTTTCCCCCAGGTTCGAGCTGACCGACCTGTTTTCGGCAAGAATGGCGTTGACCCGCTCCAGCAAAGCCAGCGCCTTGATCCGGCGCTCCTTGGCAGCAACAAGGCGAAGGCTCAGATCCTCGACCTGCGATTCGTCGATGAACTTTCCGTCCGCGGACATAATCTGGTTTTTTATACGATAGTCGATCGTGGCGCGCTCCGCATCCGTCACCTTCTGCTGGAGCGCCTCGGCACGCTGTTCGAACCAGTCATTGACGGCATCGGCCACCTCTTTGCGCGCCTTGAGCTGGTCGTTCGAATAGGCGTTGACCACGGCATTTGCCAATGCGGCGGATAGGGCCGGATCCCGGCTCGTGGCAGACACCTCAATCATGTAGGAGAGATCGACCCGCACCGGGGAGATCATGCTCTTGAGCTTGTCCATCCGCTCCTGGCGGATCACGGCCGGGGTCTTTTCCTCGCCACTCCCGAAAACAGCGCTGAGCCAGCCATCGGTGTTGAATTCCTTTGCCTGCGAAAGGTCGAGCGAATCCACTGCGGCGGCGATAACGGCATCCGACTTGATCAGGGCAATCTGGTTTTCCATCGCGGCATCGCTGAGCCGGAAGTTATAAACGGCGTCCTCGCGGTTGACGCTTTCGAGGCGGCGGAAATCGATCATCGCCTCGGCAGTGGCCGTATAACGCGGGCTGACCAGCATGTGGAAGGCGACCCCTGCCAGAACAAACGCAAGAATGATGCCGCCGAAAAGAACCCGCCGCTCGTAAAGCATACGTGCGATTACGGAAATATCACCGGGTGAACCGGCCTCACGAGCCTCTTGAAGACGCGACAAGGACCGAGATACCCCATGCACAGAAGCTTCGAGCATTCAAACACCTTCGGTTCGGGCGCGGCGCGCTCAAGGGTCAATCAATACCAACACACCCTCAATACTGTCCGAAAACAGAGCATTTATGCTGCACTGCACATGAGCATGTAGCATCTATCCGCTATCAGAATCAACGAATATCTGAATGCCGGAATGAGGTCGTTCGCGACAACAGGTTTTCCAACCACACGCACCCATGGCGGGAGACTGGATCGCGAAGACTATGGAGGAAACTGTTTTATATGGCTTTTTCATATATTTCGGACGATGGATCAGGGTATCGCCGACAGGATCGACAGATCATCAGATGATGGAAAAATTATGACGCGACGATTGCTACAGCGCCACGCTGCAAGAACCCTTGCGGCAAAATTTCAAGCTGATATTGTTGCGGCGCACACAATAATTGCCGATCCTGCAACCCACCGGTGAGCCCGATGTCAGCCGCGTTAGATGATCCATCGCCCACGGACCTGCCATTCCATCCGTTTACGGACTGGGCCTACCGTGCAGGCGGCAATGCGTATCTTGGCAAGGCTGGCAGCCGGCCGGTTGTTTCCGCCGAAAGCCCGCCGCTCTCATGAAACGGATGACTGTCTGATGGCACGAACGATCGTTAACCGATTGGCTTCGGCTGCTTTGGTCTTTTCCACGCTCTCGGAAATGATCTTCCCCTTCCTGCGCACGGTTGTCCTTGCCAGGCTGCTGCCGCCGGATCAGGTCGGCATCGGCGTCACGCTGTCTGTCGTCTATGGCATCGCCGAGCAGGTCTCCGACATCGGATTGACCTTCTCCGCCATTCGTTCCAGCGAACTTGCGCCTCAACGCACTGTCTATGCCACCCTCCACAGCATACAGATGTTGAGGGGGCTTCTGCTGGGCTTGCTGCTGCTCGCGGCGGCACCCGTCTTTGCCTATTCGTTCTCCACGCCTGAAGCCCTTTGGGCCTATGCGATGCTTGGGCTCTGTATGGTTCTTCGGGCTCTCTACAATCTGAGCATCAAGGAAGCGGTCCGGTCCTACGCCTACTGGCGCGAAGCCGTTGTGGTCGGCGGGGCACAGCTCGTCTGGACGATCGCCACGGCAGCGCTCGCCTGGTGGCTTCAGGATTTCCGCGCCGCAATTTACGGAATTCTGATCAATATCGTCGCCTTCGTATTGCTGTCTCACTTGTTTTCCGTTCGCAGATGGCGATTGGGATGGGACAAACCGGTGGCAGCAGAAGCGTTGGCCTTCGGGCGTCCGCTCATGAAAAGCGGCATCGGCAATGCTATCCTGCAATTTTCCGATCGCTTCGCTGTCGGCACGCTTCTCGGCATGGCACCGCTGGCCATCTACAACATCACCATGTTGACGGCCATGCTGCCGCGCAACGTCGTCGTCCGGCTTTTCGTCACCCTCTACATGCCGCCCATGGTCAACTTCGGCCGCGAGCGTGCAAAAACCGAGCATCTCAACGACAGCTGGACATTGTGTCTTGCCGTCCTCGGATTCGGTTGCGGGATCGGGCTGATTTCCATCGGCGCGCCGGTGATCGGCCTGACCTTCGGACTGGCCTATCAGCCCGAAACATTCGTCATGAACCTGATAGCAATCTTCGTCTGCGCGCGGTTCTTCGACCAGCTGCCCATTCCTCCCGGCCTCTCCTTCGGCGAAACGAAGTTCATTTTTCACGGGACTGTCGCCATTGCCTTGTCCGTTGTCGGCGCGATCGCGGTCATGTATTTCGATCCCGTTTTTGAGCATTTCCTGGTCGCGCTCGTCGCTGGAGAAATTCTGGTGGTGATCTGGATCATTCGCCGCTCCATCCCGATGTTCGGGCTCACGCCAGCCTTCACCTGGTTTCTCCTCTTCCTGTCGAACGGGGTGCTGATCCTGCTTGCCGCGATACGCGAGTTCTTCGACTGGAATCTCACCCTGTGGATCGCCGTGTCGTGGGCCACCGGCCTTGTCACGATCGCGATCATGCTGCTGGCGGCACACCGGACTGGCCTTAATTTCCGAACTCTCATCGTATCGATCAAGGATGCCAAGAAAAAACCGGCGATCGAAGCGCAGGACGTTGCCCCACATGGCTGAAGCCCAAAAGATACTCGTGAGCGTCGTCAGTTATCGATGCGCCGAAGAGACAACCGAATGCGTGACATCGCTGCAGACCTCAACGCTTCTGCCGCTTGAAGTGCACATCTGCGAAAATGGCGGTGACGAGGCCTATGCCGAAATCCTCGCTCTTTTCGAGCAGACATTCGGCATCTCCGCGCCCACCGATACAAAGGGAAAGCAGGCGAGAACCTGGAAAGCCCTCGCTCCGGGCTTTGATCTGACCCTGCACGATGCCGGTGGCAATCTGGGCTATGCCGGCGGCGTCAATCTCTGCGTCCATTCGGCGGACGCCTCCTGGACACGGCTCTTCGTTCTGAACCCCGATTGTCGCGTGCAGCCGGATACAATTGCGGCGCTGGAGCGCTACACCATTGGCGGCGATTACGGCATGGTCGGATGTCGAATCCTGTTCAGGGAAAGCGGTCGCGTCCAGATGTATGGCGGGGGGCAATGGCGTAGCTGGATTGGCCGGGCCCGCAACATCGGATTCATGAATGACGGTGATCAGAAGCCGGATGTCGCGGCTGTGGAACGCGAACTCGACTATATCTGCGGCGCCGCCCTCTACGCATCCAGAGCCTGCATAGAGGCCGTCGGGCTGATGCGTGAAGACTATTTTCTCTACATGGAAGAAGTCGACTGGTGCTTTCGCCACGGCGATTTCAAACTGGGCTACTGCCATGAATCGATCGTTCTTCATGGTCACGGCGTGACGACAGGCGCCAGCGTCGATCCCGGGCAGCGATCACCCCTGTCGATTTACCTGAACGAGCGCAACAAGCTTTCCTTCAGCCGCAGGTTCTTTCCGTGGCAGTATCCCGTCATTGCACTTCTCACCCTGGCACTCACAGGCCTGCATATCCGCCGGTCGGGATGGGGGTCGTTCAAAGTGGCGATTGCCGGCTGGTGGGCAGGCATCCGTCACGAAACGGGCCGGCCCGACTGGTAAAGGCAATCCGTCTCCGCAAGGCCAGAGGAACCTACGCGGCACTCGCACGTTACCATCGCGATTGATGGGAAATGAAGCGATGATGATGCGGATTGTGTTTGTGGTTCTTCTAGGATCGGTGCTCAGCATCCTGGCCGTGAAATATGCCGAGCACGACATGGCGGATGGCGTGCCGATGGCGACGCCGGCCAATGCCGCAGAGGTTCTGTAGACATATTCCGACATTCCAACCCGCTCCCGCTCAAATGTGTGACGGAACCAACAATCATTACGATACGGCCTCCAGCAAGAGGCTTTTCGAGGACAGGGTTCTGAACTTGCCGTTCCGAGCACAGAAAAGCCCGGCATCCATGTGAATAGCCGGGCTTCGTCGTCTGGATCGCGGCGGATTTGCCGAAATGTCAGTTTCCGAGATCGTCGGCGACGTTGACGACGCCAGAGGCTATTCCGATCGGCCGACCGACGAGGGTCATGAATTTCCCGATGTCAACGGCAGGGTGGCGCGAAGCATAGATCACGTCGCGGCTCTTGACCGGGAAGGTCTGGCCGACGATCAGGCTGTCGGGCTTGGACATGTCGAGGCGGTAGACGATCGGATAGCGACCGACGCTGTCGGGGGTCATGCCCTTGTTCAGCATTTCATCAAAGCGCTGCGTGCCGAGCAGGCTCATGATCACGTCCGGCTCTTCATACCGGAAGACAAAATAGCCCTTCATGTCGACGGCTGTATCGCTGCCACCACCGGCCATCGCAACAGCCTCGAGAAGGTTGACGTCGTTCGCCCCGAATTCGATGCGCTTGTTGAGCTTTGCCGCGCCGAGGATCGTGAAGGTGCGCGGATCGCGCGTCACGAAAATCTGGTCGCCAGGCTGGACATGCACGTTTTCCGACGGGTTCTCGATAATAGACTTCAGAAGCACCGTGCCGGTCTTTTTGCCGCGCACCAGCGTCACATAGGTTTCGTAGGGCTGCGATGTCGGACCACCGGCCTTGGCGATGACCTCGTTGATCGTTTCGCCCACCAGATTGAGCGGCACCAGCGCGGAGCGCCCGACAGCGCCCGACACCGTGACATTGCGCGATGCGGTCGACATGCTGGTGACGATCACATCCGGCTCGACCGCCTTGTTGATCAACTGCTTGAGGATCGCCTGGCGGGCCTGCTCCAGCGTCTTGCCGGAGAACTTTACGGCGCCGACATAGGGAATGGCTGCGGTGCCGTCGGGCTGGACCACCAGATCGAGGTTCGTCTGCTTGGAATCGGCGGTCGAGAACAGGCCGTCGCTGCCGGCTTCGAAGATCGTCACCTTCAGCTGATCACCAACGCCGATCACCACCTGGCCGACGCCGCCGCCGATGCCGAAGCGCCGGTTGAGTGCTGTCGCGACATAGTCGGAAACCAGGCGGGCGGAACGTCCGTCAACGTCGACGACTTCGTAGGGAACGGTGTTTTCACGGCCAATTTCATGGCCCGACTTTCCGGCATCCGCAAGGATATCCGATGAAACAGGTCCCTCTCCGGGAACAGCCTGACATCCCGTCAAGACGGCGCAAATCAGGATTGTATTCAAACGGACCAATTAAAGCACTCCGAAATCAACGCGCTGACGACATTCGTCGAACGCCAGGCGCTGTTGCATTCTAGAACCGGGAATCCCGATGGACCCTTGAAAAGCATAATAGATGGTCCACAACAAGTCATCCGGCTCGGTTTTCGCCCAAATAATTCACGGTGCGCCTTTCCGGCAATACCCTCTCCACAACGGTTACGGCGTGTTTCCATAATTGTTTTGGCACACCGGGCCGCATGTGTATCTTCGATCGACAGGGTTGAAACGTATAGAAGTTGGGTTAAAAGCTCACTAATGTTCAGGGTCACGGTTTGCGCTGGCGATCCGCCTCCCTGCCAGACAATGAGGTTCCGATTGCTTTTTCGCGTCCTAAGTGCAATCAGCAAGATAATTCCGCAGCAGTTTAGAGCGTTCGATTGAATATGACAGTTGAAATCATTGGGCGCGCCTGCATCGCACCTGGAGCAAAATCGCCCCAGGCGCTTTTCAAGGTATTGCGCCAGGGCAAATGCACCGTCACGACGATACCGTCCGATCGCTGGGATCTCGCACGATTCTGGCATCCGGTCATGGGAAACCAGGGCAAGACCTACTCCTTCGCCGCCGGTGTGCTCGACGATATCTATGATTTCGATGCGGCCGCCTTCGGCATGTCGCAGCGCGAGGCCATGTATATGGACCCGCAGCAGCGCGTGCTTCTGCAACTGGCCTGGCGCGCGCTCGAAGATGCCAACATCTCCATCCCCTCCCTGCACGGCGAAAATGTCGGCGTCTATGTCGGCGCGTCCAGCCTCGACCATGCCAACCTGACAGTCGAGGATCCGGCCGCTGCCGGCCCGTATTTCATGACGGGCAATACGCTCTCGATTGTCTCCAACCGAATTTCGCACATCTTTGGCCTGAGCGGGCCAAGCATGACCGTCGATACGGCCTGTTCCTCCTCCCTGGTTGCTCTCGACCAGGCGATGCGGGCGCTGAATGCCGGCGAGATCGACACGGCCATCGTCGGTGGCGTCAATATCCTTGCGCATCCACTCCCCTTTGTCGGCTTTGCGCAGGCGCGCATGCTGTCGCCGGAAGGACTGTGCCGCGCCTATGACAATGATGGGGGCGGTTATGTGCGCGCAGAGGGCGGCGTCGTCTTCGTGCTGCGCCGATCCGATCGTGCCAAGCAGGAAAAGGACCGCAGCTACGCCAAGATCGTTGCCTCCGGCGTCAATTCCGCCGGCCGCACCAACGGTATTTCGTTGCCCTCGCGCGAGGCGCAGGCAAACCTGCTGCGCTCGATCTATCAAGGCAACAATATCGACGCCAATCAGGTCGCCTTCGTCGAAGGCCACGGCACCGGCACCAAGGTCGGCGACCCGGCGGAAGTCTGGTCGATCGGTACCGTCATAGGCACCAATCGCCGCGCACCGGTTCCGATCGGTTCGATCAAGTCGAACATCGGCCATACGGAGCCTGCATCGGGACTGTTCGGCATGCTCAAGGCCGTCATGGCGCTTGAGAACAACTATCTGCCGGCCTCGCTGCATTTCGATACGCCGAACGAAAATATCGACTTCGAAGGTCTCAACGTCCGCGTAACGGCCAATCCGATCGAACTCCTGCGCGGCAAGCGCGCCCGTCTGGCCGGCATCAACTCCTTCGGCTTCGGCGGCGCCAATGCCCACGTCGTGATCAGCGATCCGGATCCGGTGCAGGAAGACAAGAGCCGGAACAATGCGACCGGCCACGTCTTCATGGCCAGTGCACACACGGTCAACAGCCTGGAAGAACTGCTGAAATCCTACAAGGCGACCTTCGGCAAGGCTTCCAAGGAAGAAACCCGCGCCATCATTGCAGCGTCCGGGGCGAACCGCACGCAAATGCGCCACCGGTTTGCCGCCCGCAGCGACCAGCCGGAAGACATCGTCCGCGCCATTGCCAGCCACCTTGAAAAACCGGCTTCCGACATTGGCGAAGCCGGGGAAGCGGTGACCAAGGACTCCAAGGTTGCCTTCGTGTTTTCCGGCAACGGGTCGCAATGGGCCGGCATGGGCGTCGAGGCCTTCCGCGAAAACCTGCATTTCCGCCAGAGCTTCACCTCGGTCAGCGCACTGTTCAATTTCCATTCGGACGTCGTGCTCACCGAACTGCTGACCGATCCCGATCTCGACAAGAAACTGTCGGACACCAAGATCGCCCAGCCGCTTCTGTTCGCCGTGCAGGCAGCCCTGTCCGATTCGCTGGTTGCGATGGGCATCAAGCCGACGGCTGTGTTCGGCCACTCGGTCGGGGAAATTGCTGCGGCCTATGCGGCAGGCGCCTTGTCGCTGGTCGATGCGGTCTCGATCGTGGCCAAGCGCTCGCTGCATCAGGATTTGCTGGCCGGCCAGGGAACCATGGCAGCAGCCATGCTCAGCGAAGACCAGGCCGTCGCCTTCGCCAAGGCACGCGGGCTCGAGCAGGTCTGCGTCGCCGCCATCAACGCACACAATTCCGTGACGATTTCCGGCCCTGCAAACGAGGTCCAGGCATTCCGCGATGCAGCCCGCAAGGCGAAGATCCCGGTCCAGGTTCTCGACATCAATTATCCGTTCCACCACCCGATCATCGACCGGGCGAAGAAGTCGTTCCTGGCCGATATTCCGGACATCGCGCCGCGCAAGTCGGAACTCGTCTATCTTTCGACGGTGACGGGCGAGAAGCTCGACGGTACCTATCTCGACCCGGATTACTGGTGGAAGAACGTCCGTGAGCCTGTGCGCTTCCAGGCGGCGACAGAGGCCGCCATCGCGCTTGGCTGCACCCTGTTCATCGAAATTTCGCCGCGGCCGATCCTGTCGTCCTATGTCAAGGAAACGGTCAAGCAGTCGGCCGTTGCCGGAACCGTGGTGCCGACCCTGTTGCGCGATCCGGGCGAAAAGGGCCAAGATCCGATTTCACGGGCGATGGCGCGGGCGATCGCCCATGGCGCTTCCTTCGACGAAGCGCGCCTGTTCGGCAAGCGCAACGCTTTCGTGCGCGTCCCGAACCTGCCGTTCGAAACGGTGGAACTGCGTCCGGCAACGACCAGCGATGCGACGGACCTGTTCGGGCGCGGCAGCAAGATTCCCTACACGCTGACAGGCTGGCGCTCCGATCTCAACAGCGGCAGCTGGAAGAACCACATCGACGGCCATCTCTTCCCCGATCTGGCTGAGCACGTCGTCGATGGCAAGGCGATCCTGCCGGGCAGCGGTTTCATCGAGATCGCGATCTCGGCTGCGCAGCAATATTACGGCACGTCCCAAGTCGACATCACCAATCTCGAAATCGTCCGTCCGCTGGAACTTGGCGAGACCCGGATGATGGAGCTCTCAACAATTCTTTCGCCCGAAACCGGCGATATCGAAATTCGCTCCCGCGAACGCCTTTCCGAAGACGACTGGGCAGTGCATGCCGTCGCGCGCAGCCGCAAGCCGATAACGCAAGGTGAACCGGCTCCGGCCAATCCGTTTGCAGGGCTTGAAAAGACGGCCACCGTCACGCCGGCCAAAGCTTACGAAACGGCCCGCCAGTTCGGCCTCGATTACGGACCGCGGTTCCAGCTTCTGTCAAAAGCCGTGTCCTATGGCGACCGTTTCATCGATGTCGAGCTGAAGGATCCGCAGGACGCGGGTCATCCGTTCGTCACCTACAGCCTCAATCCGATCTCGGTCGATGCGACGTTCCATGGCCTCGTCGCGCTGTTCGACCGGTTTACGGGCGAAGCCGGCGGCGCGCCGTATATTCCGGTCCGTTTCGGATCCGTCCGCGTGCGCGGTTCCGGCCAGACGGTCAAGCGTGCCATCGTCGAGATCGAGCGCATCAGTGCCAATTCGATCAAGGCGAAGTTCCGCTTCTTCGACAAATCCGGAGAGATGGTTGCAGCGTTCGATGACTGCCGCTTCCGCCGCACCTATCTGCGCCAGCACAAGACTCTCGAGACGCTGTCCTTCCACTACGAGGCCGTGCTTTCCGACCACGATGCCGCCTTCGCCGCCGCAAGGCAGGCGACGGCTCTGCCTTCGCCGCTGCTGGCTGTTTCGCAAGATGGTGGCATCGACAATGCAACCCTGTTGTTCAACGCCGCGATCTACAGGGCCTGTCACGAGATTGCGCTGAAGCTCGGCAAGGGAACCGCGCGGGTCGATACCCGGTCGTTGCCCGGAGACTTCGCGTTTCGCTGCTTCCTTGCGAACTGTCTCTATATTCTTGAAGATGCCGGCCTGTGCGAACAGAAAAACGGCAGCTGGAAAATCGCCTCCGAATTCTCGCTTCCGGCCGTTGGCGACATTCTCAAGGAGCTTTACGGCGAACGCGCGGAGCGCGCGGTCGAAGCCGTTCTGATCAACAACGCCTATGCCGAAGCGCTCGATCGTATCGACAGCCTCTTTGCGGCCGAAATGACAAGCGCCGATCCTGACGGCGCCGCGAAAATCGCGACGTTCATCAGCGACGCAACGCTCGATCACCAGATGGTGCATTCGGAATCCAGCCGCGAGAGGATGGATCTCGTCATCGCGGCGGCAGAAACGGCACTGCAGAATGCCAGCGGCAATGCCGATCTCCGGATCGTCGAGGCAGGCACCGTATCGGCTGGCTTCACCCGCCGGCTGGCAGCGCTTGCCGCGCGCTATCAGGCAAGCCTTATCGTCGTCGAGCCGCGCGAGAATGCGCAGCGCAACCTCGAGATTGCATTCGAGGACGAAGCCCATGTCCGTATCCTGAAAAAGGAAGAATTTTCATCGATCCCGGCCTTCGGCCTGGCCGTCAGCGCTTCAGATACGCTGTTCACGCTGATCGACGAAGACACCGCGGTGCGCAACGCCATGCGTGCATCGCTTGTTGCGCATGGCGCCATCATCGCGGCGACCAATGCACCGACCGTGTTCAGCGATTTTGCCTTTGGTCTGACGGAAAGCTGGTTTGCCCGCAGCCAATCTGTCGAATTCCCGATCGGCAAGCTCGCGACTGTCACCCAATGGCAGAAATGTCTGGGGGATCTCGGGCTGCGCGACATCGTCGTCGACGACCGCGAATTGTCGCACGGCAATATCATTACCGTCGAAGCCCGTGGTCCGAAGTCCGACGAAGCCGTGAGCCGTCCGGCCGAAGTGAATATCGAAGCGACCCGGTCGATTCTGGTGATTCACGAAGGCAACATGTTCGATCTGATGCGATCGGTTCCGGCCGGCATCGATCAGGGTGCCCTCGTATCCGTTCAGGTCACCGGCGATCTCGAAGCCGACAAGGCTCGTTTCCTGGAGGCCTTTGAAGGCTTCGGCAGCAAACCGCTCCGGGCCGTCTATGTCTCTGGCGCGACCAGCGGCGATCGCACCGGCGATTCAGCGCTTCTGCAGACCCGCGTTCTTGCGCTAAGCGCCTTTGCGGAAGCCCTTCGCCAGCATTTCGCCGGAACGGAACCGGGTGCGGACAAGCGGCCGAAGCTTGTTATCGCCGCTCCGGGCGGCGCTCCGGTTTCCGGCAAACATAAAGGCTCGAGCATCAATAGCGGTCTCTGGTCCTTCGCACGCGTTATCCAGAACGAGTATGACCTTCTCGACATTCACCTCGTCGATTTCAACGGCCTTCGCGATGGCGGAACCGGTGGCCAGCTTGCTGCGGCGATCTCCATGCTTGGCCGTGACGGCGCAAACCGGGAATGGCTGTTCGACGGAAAGACAGGCCTGCTGAGAGAATTGCGGGCCGTGCCCGGTCCGGTGGATCCATCGCTGCGTAAGACCACGGCGTTTCGTGCCGCGACGATCCGCCAGCGTGTCAGTTCGCAGGTCGGCAGCATCGCCTGGGAAGAATGCGACGTGCCGAAGCCAGGCCCCGGCGATATCGTCGTCGCGGTTGCCGCGACCGGCCTGAATTTCCGCGATGTCATGTGGGCCATGGGCCTTTTGCCGGAAGAAGCGCTGGAAGACGGCTTTGCCGGCGCCACCATCGGCATGGAGCTTTCCGGCCATGTCGCGGCCATCGGCAGTGGCGTCACCGATCTCTCCGTCGGCGATGCGGTCATGGCCATCGCCCCGGCTGCGTTTTCGACGCATGCCGTCGTTTCACGCTCGGGCGTGGCGAAACTCCCCGAAACGGTCAGCCCGGTTGCTGCCGCTACCGTGCCGGTGGCGTTTCTCACTGCCTATTACGCCATGGTCGAACTCGGCCGTATCCGGGCCGGCGAAACCATTCTGATCCACGGTGCCGCCGGCGGCGTTGGCCTGGCTGCACTGCAGGTCGCAAAACTGGCCGGTGCCAAGGTGATCGCCACGGCGGGGACGCGCGAAAAGCGCCGCTTCCTCAAGATGCTCGGCGCCGACCATGTGTTCGATTCGCGCACCCTTGCCTTTGTCCAGGACGTGCTGCGTGTCACCGATGGCCAGGGCGTCGATCTCGTGCTCAACTCCTTGTTTGCGGAAGCGATGGAGCAGAGCATATCGCTCGTCAAACCGTTCGGCCGCTTCCTCGAGCTTGGAAAACGCGACTACTATGGTGACAGCAAGATCGGCCTGCGTCCCTTCCGTCGCAACATTAGCTATTTCGGAATTGATGCCGACCAGCTTCTGGTCAATGCACCGGACCTGACCAAGCGGATCTTCACCGAGATCGGTGCGCTGTTCGAGGAAGGCAAGCTCGTGCCCCTTCCCTACCGTGCCTTCGATTTCGACGAGATCGGCAATGCGTTCCGGCTGATGCAGAATGCCGGTCATATCGGCAAGATCATCGTCCTGCCCCCGGTTGCGGGACAACATCAGGTGGCCAAGCGTCCTTCCGGACGCATGGATGTCGATGCAAACGGCGTTCATCTGGTCGTCGGCGGCATTGGCGGCTTTGGTCTTGCGGCGGCAAACTGGCTGGTCGACAAGGGCGCGCGCAACATTGCGCTCTGCTCGCGCCGCGGCGTTGCCGATGACGAGACGCTTGAAGCCATCCGCCGTTGGGAAAAGAAGGGGGCATCCGCCACCATTCACGCCTGCGACGTCACCGACGAGGCGGCCGCTGGCGAACTTCTTGCCGCACTCCGCCAGATCGGGCCAATCAAGGGCGTCGTACACGCCGCCATGGTCCTGGACGATGCGCTGATCAACAACCTGACGCGCCAGCGCAACCAGCCGGTCATCGACGTGAAGGCGAAGGGCGCCGCCGTGCTCGACAAGCTGACGCGGGTCGATACGCTCGATCACTTCATCCTGTTTTCCTCGGCGACGACGCTCGTCGGCAATCCGGGACAGGCCAACTACGTTGCGGCCAATGGCTATCTCGAAGGCCTTGCCCGCACACGCCGCAGCGAAGGCCTTGCCGGTCTCGCCGTCGGTTTCGGAGCGATCGCCGACAAGGGCTATCTGGCTCAGAATACCGACGTCAACGACCTGCTGGCCAAGCGCATCGGAAAGACGGCGCTGAAGGCGCAGTCCGCCCTCGACCAGGTGGAGAACCACATCCGCTCCGAGCCGGGAACCGTCGATGCCGCCGTCGTGATGATTTCGGAATTCGACTGGTCTGCGGCGCGCAGCCTGCCGGTGGTCAAGCAATCGCTCTTCGAAGTGATCCTGCGAACCGCCGACCAGTATTCGTCCGGCGGCGAAGGCACCACCATGGACCTCGTGGCCATGATCGAAGGCAAATCGCCGCAGGAGGCGGAAGACATCCTCTATGAACTGGTCGCCAGCGAAATCGCTGCTATCCTGCGTGTCTCGAAAGATACGATTTCACGCAACAAGATCCTGAAGGAAATCGGGCTGGACAGCCTGATGGCCGTGGAACTCGGTATGAGCTTCCAGCAAAATACCGGCTTCGACATGCCGCTCAGCGGTGTCGCCGACAACACGACGGTTGGCGATGTCGCCCGCAAGCTGCACGAAAAGGTCAGCAAGCGGGATCAGGGTGGCGACGATAAGGACGAACCGGGTGACAGCAAGCTTGTCCACGAACTGACACAACGCCATGTCGGCACGGCCACGGAGAAGGCAGCGAGCCAATGAGCAAGGACAATGACCGCCAGGCGGTTCCGAAGATGAACAGCAGCGTCAAGGAAAGCCTGCTGGACCGCATGCGCAATGCGCATCAGTCTTCGGAACGAAACCGCATGGCACGTTCCGAGCGCGATGTCCCGCCACCCGTTCGTCGCAAGCAGACGAAATTCGAGGATCTGCCGGAGTACAAGCAGCTCCTGACCCAGAAGCTGGCCAGTGAACAGCTCGGCATCAGCAATCCGTTCTATCGGGCCCATGAGACTGCCGCCGGTGCGACGACGATCATCGACGGCCGCAAGCTCATCAATTTCGCCTCCTACGATTATCTTGGCCTCAACCGCCATCCGCACGTCCTGACGAAGGCGCGCGAAGCCATGCAGACCTTCGGCATTTCGGCTTCGGCAAGCCGCCTGGTGGCGGGCGAGCGTCCCGTGCATGCGGAGCTGGAAGAACGGATCGCAGCCTTCTACGGCGTCGATGCGGCCGTCTGCTTCGTCAGTGGCTACCTGACCAATGTCGCCGCGATCAGCTGCCTGATGGGTCCGAAGGACCTCGTCGTCCATGACGAATTCATCCACAACAGCGCGCTTGCCGGCATCAAGCTTTCAGGCGCGACGCGCCGCCTTTTCAAGCACAATGACCCGGCCGATCTCGAGCATGTGCTGCGCACGGTGTCCGGCGACTATCGCCGCATTCTGGTCATCGTCGAAGGCGTCTATTCCATGGATGGCGACGTCGCCAACCTGCCGGCCATCATGAAGCTGAAGGCCGAATACGGCTTCTGGCTGATGGTCGATGAGGCGCATTCGCTGGGCATTCTCGGCAAGCGCGGCAAGGGCACGTTCGAGCATTTCGGTGTTGATCCGCGCCAGGTCGATATCTGGATGGGCACGCTTTCGAAGACGACGTCGAGCTGTGGCGGCTATATTGCCGGCAGCGCGGCGCTGGCTGCGGTGCTCAAGGCGACGGCCGGCGGCTTCGTCTACAGCGTCGGCCTTGCGCCGGTGCTGACCGCATCGGCGATCGCAAGCCTCGATATCGTCGAGAACGAGCCGGAACGGCCGGCTGCGCTGAAGCGCAACGGCGCCCTGTTCCTGAAGCTTGCGCAGGAAGCGGGTCTCGACACCGGCTTGAGTGCCGGCTTCTCGGTCGTACCGGTGCTTGTCGGTGATTCGCTGCGGGCCGTACAGCTGTCCAACGACTTGCTGGCCGCCGGCGTCAATGCCCTGCCGATCATCCACCCGGCCGTGCCCGAGGGCCTTGCCCGGCTGCGCTTCTTCATCACCAGCGATCACACCGAGGAGCAGATCCGCCAGACGGTGGCCCTGACCGCTGAAAAGCTGAAGGACCTGACGGAACGGAATTTCGGTCTCGGCTCCGTCGATATCCAGCAGATGATGAAAATGCTCGCCGCACGCTGACAGAGAACAGGTTGCGAGCCGCCCCATGACACATGTTATCATCACGGGTGGTTCAAGCGGCATCGGCCTTGCGATTGCCCATATCTATGCGGCCCGTGGCGACAGGATTTCCCTGATCGCCAGAACAGCGGCAACCCTAGAGGCCGCGCGCACCGCCATCGCGGCAAGCAAAGGCGTCGACGCGGCAATGATCGCGATTGCCTCTGCAGATGTCGCGAATGAGGCGCAGATCAGTTCTGCCATGCGGGACTGCGAAGCCCGGCTCGGACCATGCGACATCCTCGTCACCGCGGCCGGCATCGTGCATCCGGGCCCTTTCGAAACCCTGTCTCCGGCGGATTTCGAACGGCAGATGGCCACCAATTTCCACGGCAGCGTGCACGCCGTCCGCGCTGTCTATGACAGCATGCGCAAGCGCGGCTCCGGCAGTATCATGCTCGTTTCATCCGGTGCCGGATTGATCGGCATCTATGGCTATGCCGCCTACTGTGCCTCTAAATTCGCCTTGCACGGATTTGCCGAGGCACTGCGCTCGGAAGCGCGGCCGAACGGCGTCAGCGTCAGCGTCTGCTTCCCGCCGGATACGCAGACACCGCAATTCGACGGCGAAATCGCGTTTCGCCCGCTAGAGGCGGCAATCGTCATGGGCAAGGTTCGGCCATGGTCGGCACAGGAAGTCGCCAGCCGCATCGTTGCGGCGATCGACCGCGGGCGTTTCGAGGTGTTCTTTGGCCTGTCGCTCCACGCTATCGGGCGTTTCGGTTCGACACTGAAACCAATCCTCAACTGGTGGTTCGACCGTGCCATTCGCAGCCTCCGCCGAGGCCGTCGCTGAAAGAGCACAGTCTCCTTGTATACGCCTGGGATTGCCATTAAACCATCGCAGTGCCCGCCGATCGGGCCAAAGCATCACTGCAAGAATCAAGGGTATCCGCTTGGCGTTGACGTCGACCCACCTGCACGACAGTCCGGTATTGCTGACGCTCTTTTGTTATGCGCTTTCCTGTTCGGTCATCCTGTTCACGGATCGCTTCGCCCTGCCCAAGCGCGAGCGCAGGAAACATCGCCCTCCGACGCGCCCGAAAGACTATGTCATCGAGGCGGTGGCGCGGCTGCCGGTAATCTTCCTCGTGTTTGCCGGTTTCTTCGCAATCTCTTGGCGACCGCTTTATGCCGGCGCGGGGACGATGAGTTTCTTCATCATCTTCACCGCGATCTCGCGTGCCAAATTCAAGTTCATCCGCGAACCGCTGGTGTTTTCAGACATCGCGCTGGTCGCCGACGTCTTCAAGTACAAGTCGATCTTTTACGCCAATTCGCTGAACATCGTGTTCTGGATTGTGGCCTTCCTCTACGTGTTCGGTGTGTCCGGGCTCTATATGTATTTCGAGCCGGATCTCATCCCCGACCGGCACTGGTACATCTGGGCCTTGATCATGCTCGCCATAGCCGATGTACCGTGGCTGCTGCTGTTCTACGGCCCTGTCAACCGATGGACGGCCGACATGGTGCGAAAGATCGTGGGCAAGCCGAGTGCCAGGATCAGCACGATCCGTTTCGGGACCTTCACGTCCGTCGTCTTCCATTTCATCATGTGGCTGGGCGCCCGGCGCGAGAAGATCGTTTCGGAATTGCAGGAACGGTTCTTTGCAGCCGTGCAGGACCTGATCGGCCACGATGCGGATAACAAGGCGCCGCTGGTCATCGTCTGGCAATCGGAATCCTTTCTCGACATGCGGCGTCTGGGCGTCGATACGCTCGCGCTTCCGACCATGGACCGCCTCCAGAAGCGTGCATCGCAATGGGGACTGCTGGCGACGGTGTTCGAAGGCGGCTACACCCTGCGGACGGAGTTCGCGGTTCTGAGCGGTCTTTTGCCGGACGATCTCCATGTCGATGCCAGCTATCCCTATCTTCGCGCCAGCCACTACACCGATGTCGTCTGGCCGACCAAGCTGAAGAATGCAGGCTGGAGCACGCACTTCATCCATCCCTATGACCGCACCTTCTTCCTGCGCCACAAGGCCATGCCGCAACTCGGCTTCGAGAAGATGACCATGCTCGACGAGTTCGCGCATGATGTTGCGCGCGACGGCCCCTATGTTTCGGACGCAACCCTGACGAAAAAGGTCATCGAGCAGGTCGAGACCCAGACAGACGCCAAGGCCAGCCTTCTCTTTGTCGCCTCCATGGCCAACCACGGCCCCTGGGAGCCTGGCCGCTGCGGCGACCTGACGGACCCGGTCAGCATCTATCTCGAAATCCTGCAGCAGTCGGATGCTGCACTCGGCACGCTGGTCGATCACCTCGACGAACTCGACCGGCCGGTCTGGCTGGTCTTCTATGGCGATCATGCGCCCTTGCTGAAGTCGTTTGCCGATCCCTTCCCGGATCCGCGCACCGATTATTTCATCGTCCCGCTTGGATCAGTACGCCGGCCCAAGGGATCGTCCGTGGCCGCACAGACGGAAGAACCATGGAATTTGTTCGAGGCGATGCTGAAGCACGCCAACCTGCAGAAGGATGAACTGCAATAGACGAAAGGTTCAAAAGAACAGGACGTCGATCATGGCTCCGGAGGCGTCCCTGATGCCCGGGCCAAGCCGCGTCTTCCTGTTTCTGCAAGGTCCCTCCTCGCCGATTTTCTCCAAGATTGCCGATCGTCTGGAAAAGCGCGGTCATCATTGCCTGCGGATCAACCTCAATGCCGGCGACCGGATCTTCTGGCGCAGGCGGGGTGGCTACAATTTTCGCGGACGTCCAGCAGACTGGCAAAGCTATCTTGCAGCCTTCATCAAGCGGCACGCCGTGACAGACATGGTTCTGCTCGGCGAGGAGCGCCCTTGTCACCAGGTGGCGATCACCATCGCAAGACGGGAGGCCGTCGATGTCTACGTTGTCGAGATGGGTTATCTGCGCCCCGACTGGCTGACGCTTGAGCGGGACGGCATGTCCTCGAACTCGCACTTTCCTGCCGACCCCGGCCAGATCATCGCAGCCGGCGCCAGCCTGCCGGAACCGGACTGGCAGCGCCGCCACAGCCAGACTTTCCTGGCAGAGGCGGCCTACGACCTGCTCTACAATCTGCCGAACGTCTTCCTCTGGTTCCTCTATCCCCATTACCGCCGGCATGCGCTGTTTCATCCGCTGGCCGAGTATGGCGGTTGGCTGCTGCGGCTTACCGGCGAAGGACGCCGCAAGGCGGCCGCGACCGCACTGATCGACAGGCTGACAACAGGCGACACTGCGTTCTTCGTTTTTCCGCTGCAATTGCAGACGGATTTCCAGTTGCGCGCCCACTCGCCTTTCAATGGCCAGCACGAGGCGATCGACGAGGTTCTCTCCTCATTTACGGCCCATGCACCGGCCGGGAACAGACTGGTGGTGAAGGTCCATCCGCTCGACAATGGCCTGATCGACTGGGAGGCCTATATTCGCAAGGCCGCCGAAAAACACGCGATTATCGACCGCGTGTCGTTTCTCGACGGCGGAGACCTGAATGCGTTGCTGGAAAAGTGCCAGGGCGTCGTAACGATCAACTCGACGGTCGGCCTGCACGCACTTCAGCGCGGCCGGCCGGTCAAGGTGCTGGGAACTGCGATCTTCAATATCGAAGGCTTGACCGACCAGGCGGTGCTGGATCGTTTCTGGACGACGCCGGCAGTGCCGGACGAGGTCCTTCGGACCGCCTTTCTGCGCCTGCTTGCATCCTCCATTCAGGTGCGCGGCAATTTCTATTCCGCAGAAGGTACGGATGCCGGTGCCGATGCGATCGCCGCACGGCTGGACGCGCGCACGGTCAATGAGCCCGGGGCCTATATCGATCCGCCCCCACGCCAGAAGCCGTCAAAGCGACCGCCCGGAAACTGAAGGCAGACGTCACTGGCCGAGCCAGATCTTGATGCCATAACCAACGATACCGACGGTGAGCACGCCCGCCGCCCAGAGGGCGACGAACCAGAGCAGTTTACGCGGCAGGCTGTTTTCCGACATCAGTGATAGCCCTCTTCCGGATCGATTTTTCCGCGGAACACCCAATAGGCATAGACGGTATAGATCAGGATGATCGGCACGAGGATCAACGCGCCGACGAGCAGGAAGGCAAGGCTCGAATCCGGCGCGGCCGCATCCCAGATCGTGACCGATGGCGGTACGATGAAGGGATAGAAGCTGATACCGATACCAGCGTAACCCAGAACGAAGAGACCGAGTGCCGCCAGGAAGGGCTGGACATCACGCTTGTTGCGAATGCCCAAGAACAGAAGTGCAAAGCAGCCAAGGACGAGTGCGGGGACGATAAAGCTGAAGATGGCTGTCGGCCAGCCGAACCACCGATCCAGATAGAGCGGGTTGAGGAACGGCGTCCAGAGACTGACCACGCCCATGGCCGCGATGGTTGCGAAACAGGTGCGGAAAGCGATGCGCCGCGCCTTCTCGTTGAGGTCGCCGCTGGTCTTCATGACCAGCCAAGTCGCGCCGAGAAGCGCATAACCGATTACGAGGGCAACGCCCGTGGCGATGGAAAAGGGCGTCAGCCAATCCCACCAGGCGCCGGCATAGGCACGATTGGCGACCGGGATGCCCTGCACGAGGGCACCGAGCGCCACCCCTTGCGAAAAGCCGGCGAGCATCGAGCCACCGGCAAAGGCCCAGTTCCACAGGAACTCGCCGCGTTTGGTGCGCCATCGATATTCGAAGGCGACGCCACGGAAGATCAGCCCGAGCAGCATGGCGATGATGGGAGCATAAAGCGCCGGCAGGATCGTCGCATAGGCCAGCGGAAACACCGCCATCAGCCCGCCACCGCCCAGCACCAGCCAGGTCTCGTTGCCGTCCCAGACGGGTGCAACCGAATTCATCATCACGTCACGATCGTGTTTTTCCGGGAAGAACGGAAACAGGATGCCGACGCCGAGATCGAAGCCGTCGAGGATGACATAGGCGAGCACGGCAAAGGC
>Ga0307515_10002914_pt1 | contig 36349 bp, 28 predicted proteins | sample 17_EM_MG_FD_194513 | JGI IMG/M metagenome (GOLD analysis project Ga0307515, IMG submission 194513) | Populus trichocarpa ectomycorrhiza microbial communities from riparian zone in the Pacific Northwest, United States - 17_EM | ecosystem: Host-associated > Plants > Roots > Unclassified | place... | reverse complement strand
ACGATAAGTAGTAGCTATGATTTAACATTGCCAGGCGTTGTGTAAATGGCTTGAGCATAACTGCAGCCCCTGCGAAGAGTGTAATACACGTGTCCTTCTGATGGTGCGTAAACGTCACCACAAAGTAAAGGAGTACGTATGCAACGCGTCCCATCACCTGGGCGACGGGTAGCGTGTAATTCTCCATCAGAGGGTACGAGGTTCCGTCAGAGCCGTCAGAGCCGTCCGGAACACCCGGGTGTTTCTGACGGAAACTAGAGTAGTTGCTGATGACACCTCCTCCTTTCCATATAACCATATCCCCAAATTACTAGAAGGCAAGAATGCCAGAACTGAAGGAAAGTTACCAAAGTAAACCCCAAAAGAAAGACATAAACAGAAAGAAGGCACATATAAGCTTTCATACCTTCCACATCAGCTTTGACTTACATTCCCCTATATTTGGCTCCTGTTTCCCACAGCATCTAGGAAAGTCATAATTGCTGACATGCAGAGTGGTAAATCGAGCTGTTGTTACATACAATATGGATATGGCCTATCTAATTTCTGTCTCAGCCTGTAGAAACCCCTCTGGAACTTAGTTTACTACATATTTGTCTGGAAAAACGTATTCTGTTACATGTAGTCTACTATAGGCCATATGGCCTACAGTGATCTCCCATAACTCTGATAACACCAAATAATCCAAACTACCCCAGAGTCATTTCCTGTATCCCCTGATAATATACCTGTAATTTACTGATAGTAGAACCGAATTATTACTGCAATTCAACTGCAGTGCATGTAATATATACTGCAATTTATGGATTATACTATATATTCATCACAATTACTCAGTAATTTGCCACTCTGGCATCTCCTTTCACATCGTTCACGTGGACTCTGTTCACTCCGACATGCTTGGTGGGACAACTCTGCCAAGTGCTTACTCTGACTGTCATGACTCTGACAACCTTGCTCCCACAACTCTGACAAGCTTGCTCCCAGAACTCTGACAAGCTTGCTCCCACAACTCTGACATGCTCACTTTCACAACTGATATTCTTGCTCTCTCCACTCTGATAAACTCACTTCTAATGCTCTCATATGCTTGCTCTCAATGCTCAGACATGATCACTCTCCCCTGTCTGATAATCAGGCTTTTCTGGGACCAAGCTGGTAGTGGTGGATCTGGCTTCACTCGTAGGGGTGAAATGGGCTTCTCTAGGACGGTAGAAACTGACTTCGCTGGGAGCAAGCTGTTACCAGTTGATCTGGCTTCACTGGCAGCAGAGAATCTGGATTCGCTATGAGCTGGCAAGAAGCTTAGGATCTAGGTTTGCTCCCACAACTCTGGTATGCTTGGTCTCACCGCTCTGACATGCTCACTGTTACCTCTCTGACCATCTGGCTTTGCTGGGAGCCGGCTGGTAGTGGTGGATTTGGCTTTGCTGGTACGGGTGAAACTGGCTTCGCTTGTTGCAGTGGATCTGGCTTTGCTGGGAGAAAGCTGGTAGCAGTGGATCTGGCTATGTTGGTAGCAGAGAATCTGCATTCTCTGTGAGCTGGCAAGAATCTTTGGATCTAGCTTCACTCCCACAACTCTGACATTCTTCGTCTCACTGCTCTGATATGCTCACTCTTACCTCTCTGACAATCTGGGTTCGGTGGGAGCAAGCTGATAGTGGTGGATCTGGCTTTGCTGCTGGCGGTGAAACTGGTTTCACTCATAGCAGTGGATCTGGCTTCACTGGGAGGGGTGAAACTGCCTTGCCTGGTAGCAGTCGATCTGGACTCATTGAATGTACACTGGTAGGGGTGAATGGGCCTTCGATGGTAGCAGAGAATATGGATTTGGCATAAGCTAGCAAAAAGCTTCGGATAGAGCATCGCTGGAAGCAAACACACAAGGGTGGATTGTGCTTCGCCGGTAGGGGTGTAACTGGTTTCCCTGGATGTGGTGGATCTGGGCACGCTGGTATGGAAGGATTGGGCTTCGCTGGAAACAGTTGATCTGGCTTTGAATCAAATGGTGGATCTGGCTTTGCAGTTGGCAGTCGATCTGGCTCTGTTGGGAGCTGGCGGGGGTGTATTTCTTATAGCTCATGCAGAAAAACTGTATATGTAAAATACCAGATGGTGCTGATTGTGATAGTGGCGATGGTGATGGCGATGATGGTGATGGTGGTGATGGAGATGATAGTGATGGTTAATTTGGTGATGGTAATGGTAGTAATGGCGGTGGTAATGGTAGTGATGATAGCGATTTGAAAAAAAGAGGTATTGAAAGGGTATACAGTATGAGAAATATACTTCATTCTGCAAAGGGTTATCACATACTGAAATATATAGTAACACTTCTGTAACACTGCCATAAAGGTAAACATGTACCCTCTGGTGCCATAATCAGGGGTAGGCAACTGTAATTCAGCATTAACATCCAATGAAAATCTCTGTTACGGCAGCACTGAAGCATTTCCTAATTTAGGAATATCAATATGGCTCTGGTTACTAGATTGCATACAGAATGTGCCAACATGTTAGCTTAATTGTCCAATATTTCTTTTTATTCTTAGTCAAGGCCAAGCTGATCTAGAAAGCAACTTAATCATTCTGTTTCGTGTTCCAAATTGCTGCCAGAACTGAACCTTTCCCAAACAGGAGTGGGTGGTTTATAAGGCATTTGGGTACCCATCTTTTTAGGATTGGTTGGTTACTCTTGAGTTGTACCTTCCCATATTGTAAAGAAATCTGGTGTGATTATAGCTTTCTGCGATTTCAGTGGAAGTTGATATGGCAGTCTTCAGTGTGGTGGTAGTGGCTGTGTTGACAGGGGTGGGTATACCATTTTCATCAGCAAAATGTATTTAAGTCACTGGGAGCCTCCAGGAATGGCTGAGAGGATGTGGAGTGTAAACTTTGAATTGTCAATTTCAGGAGAGTATCAGACCCTATGAGGGCATTCCTGCTAGCCTTTGGAGTAACTGCGATCTTTCATGACTAATACTGGAGTATCATGGGAGTGATTGTGATATGTTTGGGAGCACATCGGAGCACTGGAGAGCATTTTGCATCTATCTGGGACCATCGCTGAACAAACACAGGAATCACACAGAAACTTGGAGTGATGCCTGGGATGATATGTATACTAATTTGTAGAACTGCAGGCGTTATCGTAGACTCCCCAGATGTACACAAGCAATCAATTTCCCTCAATGGTGAATATGATAGCTGAATTATTGTTCATTATCACTTCTGATTCAGACTAGCTATCATCTGCTGAAACATTGAATTCATTGCCTCACTACAGTAACGAATGAAAGAAAAAGGCGAGTGATTCAAACAGAAACGCAGGCAAACTAAAACAATAACCTTACTAAGCGATGGAATGATAACAATCAAACATGGTGTAAAAGGCATCCAATACTTCTCCCATCTCATCAGTGCTGACGAAAGCAGGAACACACAATTCATAAATGGTGCAAAGAAGCAGCTGGCACTCCTTGTATTTGGTGATTTTTTGTACCTGGTGTGTGGAACAAATTCAATTCCAATGTTGCTTGGCTAGATTTGTGATATCTAACAAAGCTGTAATGGGATGTCAGCTAGCTGTGAATCAAAATGGGAGTTTGAAAGGCAATATGATATATTCAGATGACAAACAGGAGCAACTACCACCAACAGATGAGTGCCAGATGGGGAGTGCTGTGTGGGAAAGAAGAGTACAAAGAAGGTGTTGAAGGAGCGTGGAATGACAAAGAAGAGGGCCAAATCTAGGCTGCAGAGTACCGACAGGGATTGAGGAGCACCCATACTAGCGGAGGAGCGCTGAAAGGGGAGGGGGGGACAGGTAAGGTGTGTGGAATGAAATAGGGAAGCACCAATCCAGCCAGAGGAGCACTGATGTGGATTGTGGAGGTTATCCCAGTGGAGGACTGCTGAAAAGGGGTGGAGGGGGTAAGGAATGAAAAATGCAATATAGGAGTGACGATCCAGACTGAGGAATGCTGTTGGGAATTGAGGAGCTTCCATCCCATGCTGAGGAGTGCTGCAATGTGGGTATAGAGCGCAGAATGAAATAGTGGAGTGCCAATCAAGACAGAGAGGATTAAGGAGTGCCTATCTCAGCAGAGGAGCGCTGAAAGAGGAGGAGATGACTGCAGAACACAATAGAAGAGGGTCAATCTAGTCTGAGGAGCTCTGACAGAGAGAGAGGAGCACATATCCAAGTGGAGTTGAACTTCAGGGGGGGGGTTATAAAGCGGCCCACTAATGGCTGATTGTTGAGTGCAGTGGCTTCTGGAGAAACATTGATCACAGGGGATGGGCAAAATGTACCTCGATAGTCATTCTGAGAATACATAACTGTTGCCTTCTTTCCACTGGCATATTCTGACAGCACACGATGTATAGCTAAAGCTACCAGCACTAACCTCTGTTGAGCAAGAGGTTGGAAATACTGGAATAGAGTAGGCTAGTGCCGCAAGCTATTGGCAGGGAATAAAAATTGATGGTATATTAGATCGACCACTTCCATTCAGGTGAACCAGGATTTCTTATCACTCAAGACCTTTGATCGATAAGCATTGTCAATCAGGCGCTCGTTAAGCTGAATCCAACATTCATTCTCAGAACACATATCCAAACCATTGACTTTGGACATTGCTTCAACATGCCCCATTTGCCAACCATGTTCGAATGGTATTTATTTTCAGTTCTAACTATTTCTATTTTGGGGCATAGTCAATATCATAAATCTGATAGAGCAGCATTAAACAGAATCAAGATTTACAGCTTCTTGTGTATGTGGATTGATTTTGACAGATGGACCTCCAGGCAATTGCCACACAGATGGTGTACACACAGGAGCTCCTGCTAATGGCCACTAATGATTCTAAGCTTCAATGGCTCGTTTCTAAGCTTGATCAACTATCGAATATTTGTCATCAGATAATAATGGCCAAGGAGTATTGATGAATACAATGGCCTGCATTGACCTTATCGCTATCTCGAATGCAGCCTCTTGGTGTTTGGGAACATTCTGTTCTGCACTGGCCTTGGGTTGTGGAACATTCTGGTCACCATGAGACTTGGGTAGCGGCAGTGTCTGGGCGGATGGTGCATGGTCAGACTCAGATAATTTGTTGACCAGGGTTTACTTTTGGCATTTGAGTGGTGGTGGTGCCATTGACCCAGGTAGTTTTGGGGAATTTCGGAGCGGAGGGTGTACAATGATGGCATTGGCAGAGCTTTGTTTCATTCGCAGTGGAACCCTGGTAGTTTGGAATGACTTGTCCCAGCGTACCTTGCCAAGAAGTTGGATGTGCTGTTGGAGATCAAAATTGTCTGCTTCGATGTCTGATGATACGGTGGACTCTGCAGTGTCCTCAGTTTTGCCACCAGCAATCTCCCGATCTGTATTAACATCCTGCTTCACCAATGAAGTCGGGGTCATTAGTCATCCACAGTACGATGTACAAATGCAGATCATTGGAATGCAATCATTCGATGGACAATGAAGCTTTGCTGTTTTCTTGAATCCAAGTGTTCCCTCAAGGTGTGCTTCATGATTTTTCTGAGAATTGTCATTCCTCACCTGGCTGGGCATAGGTTCCATTGGTTGTAATGAACATAGAAAGTTCAGGAATGCAGGAGAGAGTGTACAAGCAGTGAATAGAACATTAAGTGCAATAGAATAACGGGAAACATTGTGCCAGAAATTGTGCATAGACCCGGAGGATCTAATTCAAGGTACATCTTGAAGGGTTCATGAGAGATGACTTCAATAGTTCATGTCGATATCAAGAGTTGCAGTCTGGTGTTGCGATTGAGGATGTTGGCAGTTGCACCAGATTAGATGGATTAATAATACTGAATATTAGGAACCCCAATCAACAACGCTCTGTATGGATGCAAGAATTGGAGGTCAGCTAAAGCCAACAGACATAGAATGGAACCAGACACACTGGAAGAAAACTTGCAACATTAAATAACCCTTGGTACTGGCCAAATGGAGCAACTGAGAACCATAAAGAAACCATGTGCCCCAGCATATGACTCTTCTAAACATAGTAATGATGGGTGAAAATTCAAGTATCTGAGGTGACTGGATGGCATAGCATTGTTGCTGCATGGACAATCTGAAGGACTTGACAGATTTGGGACCATGGGAGTGATGGCTGAGTGGTAGGGGTTCATACTGAGTGTGTTATCGAATGAAGAGAAATATGAATCTCAGTATGTGGAATATTCACTGGCAGGACACAAATATTCTCATGCTACTCTATGGTATCAGGATGCTGTAGCTAAGTTAGTGGTCGATGAGATGTTATTGTATGCATAAATACCCTTTCATGCATTCATCTGGGCCGCATCTGCAAGATATCCTTCACAACAATGTTGCAGTAAATGCAGGATAGAGAATTTGGTACATGAATGAGAGATACAGGCGTAGAGAAAGAATGGTAAGGTACAATTGATGATTCAAGGGTAATCTTATCGATTCAAGCACTCGTCGATGACAAGATTGACAAAAAATGGGTCATAAATGCTAACTCACATTCTGGTTTTACGCATAATATCTAGGAAGTTGTACACTGTCAAATCACATATTCATTATGAGTATCACTACAACAATGTAGACACAAAATACATGTTGGGGTTGAAAGCTATATGCTACAATGGTATGAATGCATAGTGAGACTTTACCTGACAGTGGGAAGAGAAATGATATTTGAATGCATGGAGTTCTGGGGAATTGAGGTGCACCGAAGATTGAATAATTATGCTTAGATTCAGTCGCTTCAGATTGCAGCCTCGCCTTACTCTGACTGTTAATTGCACTCTTCGAAGCTGTGTTTTCTTAACTTGAGCATTCAAGATACTCTCTGTTCTAACATCTCTCTTGATGGAATTCAGTTCACATCATTCAGTTTCACATACAAATATTGGCGGCCCAAACATACATTTAGTCAGAATCAACTAAAGTCTGTATTCAATGCATTGAGAACTTATGCCTCTTTGAGTAATTGCAGTACATGGGTAAGCAGGAGTTGCCTGCCATCTTGCACAGTTGCTGTGCAGAATCTGCTATCTGAGAGTCCCACTATCAAGCTCCAGCTCTTTGTACTGAGCCCTAACATTAAAATGCTATTTGACGAATTGGAAGCACTTGTCCCAACATACTTGTTAGTCAATATCATGTTAAGTGTGGGTACCAATTGGCCAGGTTTGTGCATTTATAGTTTAATGGTGCAGGGCTACCTTCCACCAATGGAGAGTTGACACGGAGCTGCCAGTTCAAGGGATATTGGCGGCGGCCTTCACCTACTGAGCAAGTGTAGAATGATATATTTGTTGAGGTTGTGCGGGGTGAGCCGCCTGCACCTGGACTTGGAGTGTCTTGAAAAATGACGATCCATGTGCGCTGCGTCCAGTGATTCAAAGTTGAAGCAAAGATAATGAGAATGAAGCAAACTCAAATAGACAGTGTACTCCAGACAGAGATACATGCACCTGGGTGGCCTATTTATTGATCTTGAGCCGCACCGGGGTAGTGTTAGCGATGATTCGGGACTGTCGGTTCAGGTCGGGGTCGGGTTCAAAACTGAACACTTGCCAAATCGGTGGTCCGTGTTGCCAATTCACACAAACCTTCTATTCGCATATGGTTCAATGGAAATCTCCCAACCCATCTGAATTAAGGGGCTTGTCAGCGGGTTGCCCAGCAGGTCGATCTGTAGATTCATACAATGCTCCTGTTTTGACTGTTTAATAATTGTATCTTATCGAAATCGCGTATTCAACAGCCAATAATCACTTGTTGCATGTTTTACAGTATGTGAAATCGGTGTTTTTCCGGTAATGTGTTGTATTTTGGCCTATAATGGCGGTTAATAGTTCTGTTATAAACTCATATATCCACGTGATGCCATGATTACTCAATATGCAAATCCAAAAATTGTGGACCCTCCATGGACGCACATTTTCATGATGCGGTAACGAATATGTCATACACTGTTTCGGTCGAAAAGGCTGCCATTACTTTGGATATAAAGCATTGCCAGAAAGTGACACTTAGATCGGCCAAGATGCAAGACCAAAAATAGTTTACGCTCCATTGAGGCTCATTTGCAGGATGGGGCAGGGAGCATGTCACTTTTGTTTTTGCTCCTGAAGGCAGCCAATACTTCATTTATGGATGTTTACAACCAATCGCAAGGTAGGTTACCCAAGATGCCGGACCAAAAATCGTTAGCGCTCTGTCGATGCCCACTTCCAGGATGGGGCAGGGAGCACATCGCCATTGTATTTGCCTCCAAAAGCGGCCAATACCTGACTTATCGCTGTTTGCAACCAATCGCCGGTTAGATTACCCAAGATGCAAGACCAAATACCGTTGATGCTCTGTTGACACTCATTTGCAGGATAGGGCAGGGAGCCAGTCTCTATTGTTTTTGCATATAAAAGTAGCCAGTACCTCATTTATGGATGAGTGCAACCAATCAGCACTTAGGATGCGCAAGATGCAAAGCCAATAATCATTGACGCTTCATTGAGGCTCATTGGTAGAATTGGGCTGTGAGCTTGTCGCATTCTCCTTGGCATATAAAGGCTGCCAATACGATGGGTATACACAACAGCGATCAAATCACTTGTCTATAACCATATCTACAAGACCAAACATCATTGACACTCCATTGACGCCCATTTTGATGTATTGTCCATTCACAATCTGCTGCCATCGATAATTGGATTCATGATTGTTTGTCCTAATTGGTTGCCTTTTCGCAAGATCGAGAAAAGACCCTTTGGCAAAGCCAAGCCAACTGATATTCATGCACTGGTCGCTTTCATTCTATTAAAATTTATACCTCGTGCCAAATGAATCCTTTTGGCCACTTTAGATCTGTTTATTAATGAATAATCACCTGTGACTGCTCAATATTCTCCGATAATATTTCGCTAGATGAAGTTCTCAGTCAAACAATGGAAAGAACATGGTGAAAATACATTGCCGCATTGTGTTCTACTTCTGTCTGTTCCCCTTATTCTTCCTTATTGCCATTGTATTGACCATCATCAACACCTTTTCAGCCTTGGTCTTTGACCAGCGTGTTGGCCGACTCAATCCAGGACGATTCAGTGTGGCACTCACATCCCACTGCTCTGGGGTTTCCGGATCGTCGATGCCACTGTCTAGCTCTATTTCAGATTCTGCGTCTGCCTCCCAGTCATCTTTGCTGTCATTTGCAGTGTCCAAGTACCCATTCCAGTCAGGCCAATCTCTGGTGTCCGAAATGGTTTGAGGTGCACTATCTTCATCACTTCAGCCGGCTGGCGGTCGATTATTTTGATTTGGTGCTCATTCAATATTTGAGTTCTTCCTCCAGCGTGGTACTTTGCAGATACAGCTGGTGGCACAGGGGATCTTTCCGACAATTTAAATACAGCCACACCATCATGTCACAACTTTGACCAGGATGCCTTGACAATCTCTTCAGTATCTGAAATGTATCCTACGGCTGTTGTTTGGTTGTTTTCAGTGTGAGATTCCTTCTGTGTAGTACGTAGGTTGTGGCAACCCTGCCACATCTGTTAATGGTTGTAGACCTCGACCATTCAGTGAAATTTCCTGTTCCCCACCTCTCTCTTCATTTCCAAGTCATTTTCAGTATTCATCGTATCCAGTGCTGGGTCATCGCCTGACAATATCCCATTATTGGCTAGAGCAAACTGCCTTCCAACATCATTTTTGCGAAGGTCCTCACCTGCGGTTTTTGACTGCCTCCAGCCAATCACATCTCACCCCAGGGAAAATCTCTCCTCCACTCCGACATTGTGTGGTATGATTGAGAATACACTGCATGCCCCATTTGGGGGATTGGCATACATTGAGTGTGTTTCTGCTTGTTGATGCCACCAGTCTGTGATATTCGGAAACCAAAATGTAAGGCAAACTTCCATCTGGTCAGAGTGTCAATCATTAAGATTCGGATAGGTTTGCGCCCAGTTGGGTGGTGACTCAGGCGGTGAATTCAAATGGAGCCTTGCAGCTTTCAATACTCGTGCTGTGCGATCGCTTCATCTGGGCGTCGTTTCAGCCACATTTTTTGGCATTAAGTATTCTTCATCATCGCTGGACAAATCATTGTGATTATAAGAAGACTCAGCAGATTTCCAAACCATTGCAGAGGAGAAGAGATTGTTGCTCGGTACGCTTTTGGGTTTAATGACATCCAAACATCTATGTTTGGCACAGTATTCATTCTCCGCATATTTCAGACATACCTCCTGGTATTGGGTAGTATGGGAAGTCTCATCCACAGGATTGATCTCCAGTCCCTTATCCCACTTCCTACGAATCGCAACTGCCGGAAATGATCAAGGATATTTGCCGAAATGAGAACCATACCCGTCATCTGAGTAACTTCAAAGTATCATTTGGACAACTGCTCTCGCGCAAACATTACGGTGAAGTATACGTCTTCCTTCCATTATGTCTTCTTCTTAGCTAATGCTTGCATAACGCCATCCATATGATCGAACTTGTCATTGTACACAGTGATAACATAATGCAGAGTAATCTTAAGCCTTTTTGACATCCACAGGGTCCAGTACTTGATTGCCCTTAAAACTTCCATGACGTACTCGACGATGGTCCCCTCATCCTGAGGTGTGAATAGTGGACATTAATCACTGTATTTTAGATTCTTGAGCCACTCCCAGGCGAATTCTCGTAATCAGTAGGCTTGCTCAAGCATCTCCAGTGTTGAATCCCACCGTGTCTTCAAATCCATAATAGGTAGTACTGGGATTTCATACTTTGCCTTTTTGAAAGTCAATAAACTCATTTCAATCACCGGGTGTCAGCGTAATCAATTCAGCAAGCATTTGCTGCTATATGAAGGTTAGTTTCAGGACTTTCAAAATATGTTGATATATATACTATCTCTATGATCTTTGCTAAACCTGGTCTCATGGCCGACACCTTGTTGATTCTAGCATTGCCCTTTTTACAAAGTCTTTGACTCCTCCCTATGTCAATGCTTTCATTCTCTCCAAATTGCTGAACGTGCTCATGGGCTTCCCAGGACTTGGTACAGCCTTGCACACCTGGACTGCTTGTAAACGCACCTAAAGCAATCTCAATGATGTACGCCATGCATGCTATGTGATTTCTCAATGCTGGCCACTCAATTCTGGAGGCTTCAAGGTTTGATTGTAATGTGCGAGTCATCAAGAAATTTCAGTAAGTGTTATGTGTTGTGATTCGAAGTAAACAGCCATCAGTAAGCTCAAGATGATGCAGAACATCTTTTAAATATACGGCTAGCCTTGCTCCAGGATGCTGACCTTAGACCGATCATCCTTAATTAGTTTTCGACATATGAGAAGAATAGGCAATCAACCTCAGTGAATGCGAGTTGCACTTCGAGCAATGCCGGATTTCTATCCATATAGTAAGCAGTGCCCGATTGTATGTCTAATTAGTTTGTTGATGTCCACCCGTCCAGAGCGGAACTGACTCTATTTCTTGACGGGAATTGCTTCTCAATTGTATCTACTGTGAGGGTGTATCCTCTGCGGCAACTGTTACTCAGTGTGCTGGTGGACGGTAGCACCAATTTGCTTCTCAACCCAATATATGACTGTCATAGCTGGAGGTTTGAGATAGCATTCCATGGTATGTCAGCAGAAACAAATCCTAACATGAGATAGCAATTCCTGGTTTCTGGGTGAAATTCAGCGGTTTGAAAGTACTTCACTACCAGTTTGGAGCGTTTTGTCTGTCAATTCAGTAAATATAGGTAAAACCTAAATATGAAATATGAATTTGCTTTGCAAACTTACTATTGTAATTCTTCAGTTTCCATGCATCTTCAGTATGGCTAGACCTGTTTGATCAACCATTGAACTATTCAATTCGGTAAGTTGCAACTCGGTTTATTATTTTAACTTTGCAATGTGCGATTTTGCCAGCAAGTGTATCCCCATTGAGCTGGTCCCATGTTCTGATGGATGGCGAAAAACTTGGTGAGAGACGATACATATGATGGCAGGGCTGCCGTTCTCCTCCATTGTGCAGTGTAAACAGATTCGCCATGACGGCGCTTGCCTAGAATTATTCCAAACAATAGGAAGCTTCGAGCTTAAATTCAGTGAAGCCCACCATGCATCCAATATGAATTGCAAATTGAGGTCACTCAAATCGCGAATAAAGACACATCCATTTTTGGAAAATATCATAACGTCCAGCAACGAGGCATTAAAAGATTTTGAATATGGCATTGCAGTGAGAATGTGAAAGTTAGGTAATCCGACTTGCGAGACTGTCAAAAGTAATGTTATAGTAAAGTAGGAAGCTGGTTCTTAAATATTGACTCTACAGCTACAAGCAAGAAAAAAGTCAAACCTGTCAGACATTGCAAACATAGTTGTGAAGTGGAATACAATGACATATTGAAAAGACCAATGGTTAGTAACTCAATTTAGGAACAAAGCAGTTCAGTTCATTGCTGTGTAGCTTACTGAGCCCCCACAAAAACTGTTGACGCTCTGCTGGCGCTCATATTTAGGAGGCAGTTGCAATACCATCAGTAGCATTTTGGCCCATAAAGGCAGCTGATAGTTGGATTATGGGTCAAGGCCATTGCATAGCTACATGAGTATTCGCGATCCAAGACCAAAGATCGTCGACGCTCTGTTGGCGTTTATTTTTATGAGATAGTAGCAATATTGTCACTCGCATTTCTGCCCATAAAGGCGGCTGCTACTATGATTATGGGTTGACACTGCTGTGTAGCTAATTGATTATGCATGATGCAAGAAGATAAATTGTTGACGCTGTGTTGACGATCATTCTTAGGAGGTAGTAGCAATATTGTCACTAGCATTTTTGCTCATAAAGGAGGCTGATAGAATGATAATGCGTTAACACTGCTGCATCGCCATTAGATTATCCAAGATGCAAGACAAAAAATTGTTGACAATTCATGGTCACTCATTTTTAAGAGGATGTATGGATATTGTCACTACTATTTCCGCGAATAAGGGCGGCCAATACGTTGATTACGGGTTGATTCCGTTGCGCAGCCCAGTGAGTATCCAAGATGCAATACCAAACATCCTTGACGATTGGTTGACGCTCATTTGTAGGATGGGGAAACCCGCATGTTGCTTACCTTTGTACTTATAAAGATGTCCAATACTTGCTGTTTAGAAGGAGTTGACTCTGCTGCCCTTAGATTGCTGAAGGGGTAAGCCTAAAAATCATTGACACTCCATTGATGCCCACCTTAGAGACATACTCAGTCATTGGATGCTCAACAATTGTATGCAAGATGCATACAGTCGTTGTTGACAGCCCATCTATGGTTCCTATCTATAATCATTTGCATCCAAAAGCTTCGAGGCCTCTCAGTTCCTGAGCCACCACCATACACCTCAACTGAGCGATGAATGATGTAGGCACATCGTGTTGCAGCGCTTTCTGCTGGCAATTCATGGCATATAGATTCATCCACTAGTTGTTGACATATATGGCCCGGCTTCCTCACTTTTCCGTATCCAGCTCCTTCTCCTCGATTTCCAAGACATACCATTAGCAATTTTCAAACTCTCGATCATGTGTATCTGGTCTGAGTGAAGAGTTATGCAGTTCGATGCATTGTTCAATGCAGCATGAGGGCTGTCATTCATCCTGTGTTGTGTTGCGCATCGACCGCTCCTTCTATGACTCGTATGACATCAGTGACTTATATTATGTTAGTAAATTCCGTCTCTATTGCAGCTTTTGCTTTCTCACTTAACCGTAACAGGCAGGACGATATCCTGGTTGACGGTCAGCAATCACATTGGTTAGGAGTTTAGAACTTTCGCATGGCCTGTACGACCCTTGCACATGCACTGACGAATTATCAGGTCTCACAATTTGGTCATTCAAATCATGAAAAAGTTGACTCATAGCAACAGAGTTACACGAATTGCTTTTCATCAACATACGTTGTCGAATAAATCTATTTGGCTATCGATTCCTCCCGCAACGCAGGAACCGTCACCACATCTTTGTCTGAATCCAACTTCTTTATGGTAATACGTTAGGGACGCCATATGAAGGGGTAAAACATTACTGGTTCACAAGGCTTCGAGTTCTTCTTCTGTGACAAATTGGATGCCGAGTCGGGCGGAAGAGACCCAATGCCATTGAATGACTGTGGTTTCTCGAAACCCAGCCTCATTTGACTACTGCGTGGTCGAGAAGTTCTTTGTGGCAACACCGATTGCCCGGGGACAATATCAAGAGTCTGCATAAGCTCTCCAAATGGTGTCAGTGATGGTGTGGCTGCAGGCGTGTCTGTGTGGTGGTTGACAATGGCTGGAACCCTCAATGTGGGCGTCCCATACTTCATATCTCTCTCAGAGAAGTACTTGGCCGCGTCCCCCCATCCTGGTAGCGTCAATTCGTCAAGCCTCATATTCCGCTGCTGTAATCTCTCTATATGTTGCTGTACCGTTTTGGAGATTGTGCCCATTACCCAGCCGGGATTGCCATCCTCGCTCAGGTTGCCCATCTCTGTATCTTCTTCATTATCTGCCTCGTATTCGCTATCCTCCTCATCGTTGGAACTTGCAAGATTGCTCAGACAGTCTCCAATAGCATACACCAACTACTCAAACGTTTTTGCAGGAACCCAGGTTGTCGAACCCATCTTTTCAGCACTTCTCATATCTTTCTGCATTTGCACGATTGCTGTTCCTGCGTCTTGAACTTGCTCTCTTCCCACAGTGGTCTCTCTATCCACATAATCCTCGATGCATTTCTCTTTCTCTTGATTGCTCTAAATGTGTGTTTCTCGTCTTTCCTCCACCAAAAGCTTCTTTTTCGGCTGGAAGCTGTGCAATGCTCCCAACGCTGGGACTCTTTCGACCTCCAAGCCACTCTTGGCGTTCATTTGCTGGATTACCTTCTCTCGTGGATGGCTTCATCGATATGCTGTATTTCCCCACCGGAAGTGGCACAATGTTTATTTTCCGAGCCTTGACCATTGTATCTTGAGTCGACTTCGTTGTTGGGCGAGATTTTGGAAGTTTCAAGATATGGACCACATGGAGGCAAGCTGTGTCATTTATGTCAAGGTTGCTACATTTGATCACCCTGAAGAAAGCGAAATGTGTGTTTTAACCGTCACTTATTTCGGAATAGTAATGATAACCATATAACATGACTCCATCATTAGTGTCTCTTTCATGTATGTTCCCGGGGATATCTTGATACAAACATCACCAGATATCCTTTCTATCGAAGAATGTTCTTTTTATATCTATCCAACAGCAGATTTCAGCTGTCGTTCACCACAATGTATTCCTGTAAACAAATACCCAACATTGGACCAACTTGTAGCAAATCGTGGGACGGTTAGAAACCGATGCAACCTGCCGCTATACGGTACCGGATTCCTCTCGAGTAGAACCTGCAAGTTGGCTGCCACTCATTCCGTTTTGACTGGAAGCTAACTATATATTCCTCAAGACATCCTACATCTTTTTGCTATCATCTTCCTCGCCTTGTCCACAACAGCAAGTTACGGCTCCACAAACACCTCAGCTAACTGCGAGCTGATCTGAATCGAGCCGAATGATGGGTGCTTTATTTAATTCGCTATCTCCTGGGATGGAGCAGCAATGCAGACACAATTCAGTCCACTGTGATGCTGCCAATGCAGCCACGGAATATATCACCCAGGACACTCATTTGAAAATCATACGTAAAACCGGAAGCACAAAGAATATGAAGCAGCATGTGATCAGATGTCAGTACATCCATATGGTGGTAACCGGCCATTAACTCACAATAAACTGTAAAGCTGGTGTATGTAGAGCGCTACCTGACCAATTTATCACTGCCCATAATGGGAAGCTTCCATGGTTGACCGGGGCGTTTATCCACTCAGTCCGCCAAATCGAGCGTCATGACGTTGTCACTTCTGGTATTGTAGAGGACAAATATTGTGATAGGTGTCCCCAAGAGTGGACTAACCAGGTTTTCAAACCATTCGAGGAGGTTAAGGAGGCGTATATGGTTGAGGTAGTAGCCAAATCTCACTTTTAGAAGCAGCAACTAATTTCTTACAGGTTTTCAGCATGTCTGCAACTATGGCAAGGCAACGAGGTCAGGTACAGCTAGAACAGTCCAACATGCTCCATGCGTTGAATATGGCCAAAATAGCCAAAGGAGGGTTTTGCATGCCGCAATAGAGGAAACAAATCACATGATCAAGAAACCTTGCGTCGAAGACAGAGAAGAGCAGAAGTAGAGTGTTGAGTTCCCAGGGCATAGAAAGGTGAAGGCTGTGATGGAAAGATACCCATCAATGGTTTGTGAAAATCAGATGACAGCTGCCTTCCTTGCCAAAATGGCACACAAAAGAATCTGCAAACACAATGTGGGCGTGAAGGAATGGGTACACCTCCTCCAGGACCGGCAACTTCTCCACCCGGAATGCCATGTGTGCCACCTGGGGGAAATCAATCAGCTCAAAATTCTGAAGTCAAAGGTGTGCCACCTGGATATGTGTATATACATACTCCTCTTCCCAATGCTCCATTTCTCAATCTTGATGCATATGCCAAGGATTGCAAGCGCGATAAAGATTTCATTCCAGATTTGCTGACCGATGAAGGAACATCCACTGGTTAGTACACTATCTGCTGTGTGGTGATGCAGCTGACATCCATTTTGAAGATGAGAGTAGCCCATTGAGCAAACCTGACAGTGATGATGAGCATTGATCAAAAGCAATGGGATTTTTGAGTATTAGCATTATCTACAATTGGCAGACACCTTAATGTATATTTTAAAGGATATATTTATATGCATAATTAAAGAACGATGTAGTGATAAAGGAAAAAGTTCATGAAAACAATAGAATGGCTGTTTGGCCTATAAAGGTGGCCAATACTATGATTATGTATAACAGCAACCAAATCACTCTTTAATTACCTTACTTACAAGACAAAAAATTGTGGACGCTCTGTTGACGCTCATTTTTACTAGATAGTAGCAATGTCATACCTAGCGTGTTCGCCCATTAAGGCGGCCGATACGGTTATTACGCATTACAATGACGAAGTCTTCAATTATTTAACTCACTGACATGACCAAACATCGTGGCCACCCTGTTGACCCTCATTTTCCGAATCGGGCAGGGATTGTGTGGCTTTCTCTTTTGCCTATAATGGCAACCTATACCTCCTTTATGAATGTCTGCGACCAATCGCCACTCAGATTACACATGAGGCAAGACCAAGAATCGTGAACACTCCATTGACTCTCATTTTCAGGATGGGGCAGGGAGTGTATCTCGCATGTTTTTGATTATATAGGCAGCCAATTCATCCAAATAAGACAATGACATACCAATGTCAATATTTTGTGATTCGCAGTAGGACATCTGAATGCGGCAATCAATCAGTAACTCAGAAACCAGACCCGGAGATTGGGACCGACGGGTCCACCAAAACCTGGCAAAACCGGCAGCTTGACAGGAACAGGTCCAGGTTTGGCCCACCAAGAGGCAGCAGGTCGGGTTTTTGGGCGGGTCAGGAACAGAACCAACCCTTTTTTGCGGCCCATACCCGGACTGCTGGCGGGTTTCCTGCACTTGTTGCTAACACTCGCAACGACAGAAATAATCCTCTCACCCATCTGAAGTTCAAAGAATCTACTCATGTATTGAGTAGCCATTCATCATACCATTGTCCTCAAAATGTGTTGCCATTCCCAGTATCTCTCAACATTTATAAAACACTTCCTAGCTGCCCTATTTGAACCCTCCATACCCCTGAAGCACCTTGTAAAGTGTATCTTTCCATAACTATCTTTAGTTTTGCTTGCTGTAGCTCAGTCCACTCGATATAAATGGAGTGTGCATTCTTCTTTGAGACCGGAACAACTGGATTTCCATTTACAAGTTTTCATTCTATCCACCTCCTGAATATTGAAGGCTTTGAAATCTGTATCTTCTGGTGGGCAATACCTTTTGGAGCTTCTTCGTCATCAGTCTCGATGGGAGGCATTTCACTCTACACTGTGGAATACAGTGCCTCTGTATCATTCGTTTCTATCACAGTATTAGCTAGTGCATAATCAGGCACACGTGATAACACCAACATTGTCAGGTAATACCAGTCGAACATCGAATGTAATCCTAGTGTAGCTGTGACCTCAAGTTTCAATCCAATTTTGGCTTTCAATGCAATTTGCCAGTCCATACTGTTTCTCATCTTGTATGGACAAGACTTATTATGAATCTCTAAACTCCATGAACAGTGAGAGAGTTGGCCATTGGTTGATAGTTTCACTCTGGTTGTTAAGGCATCATATAAAACATGGTGGATATTCAATAGGTTTTCTAGCTGATCATGTCTGCTGTTGACATCATTGTGGGTGAGATTGCCATTTTCCAGGTCCAAGAAGTTAACAAGTTGTATATCGGTTCCATATGTCATCATATTGATGATACCCTTCAATGTCTCTGCCCCTCTGGGCATTGTTACCACCAGGATTTGTTGAAGGGCTGATGTAAGTGTTTGATGCCCAAGAGGTGAAGTAGTCTGGATCTCAAAAAGGCAATGGGGTGCTGAATTCAGGCTCTGCATTTGTTATGACTCTCATTCTTTACCAACAATGCCAGAATAGTTATTCTACGCCATATTCACCAATTTGTCAAGGGAAACCCCCCACATAATTGGCAATGGCAACCCCACTACAATCTTCTTAGTCAGCAATTTGCATATTATAGCTGCTGCCACAGAGGTAAAAGTCTTGCCAAGATCCATTTCATCTGCCAACTGTGCTCCAGATATAACTGAATCCCAAACCCATGTCCTCACAATTAACCATATTGCCCAACTGTGGTATACCAGATACTTGGTTCCAGCTAGACCTGGAATTGAATATGAACATCTCTTACTCACATTATCATATTTCATGATTACCTGCCAACTTGAAAAACTATATCTACTTTTTCATGTTTTTTAAAAATACTCCACAATGAGTATTATATTCTCAAGGTCAAAACTTTCCTATGCTGCATTCGACCAAATGCAATAATATATACAGTTGTTCCAGTTTTTGATGATATGTTCACTTGAGTTATAAAATATAATAAAAACATATAAATGGACATCCATGAAAGCTATAGTTCAACTGACATATGTGATGCCCCACAATCATACAGCGGATGGAGTAGGTATCGTCTCAGAGGTGAAAAATTATGGTTATTTCGAACTATACAGAAGTGTGAATATCTTATATAGTCAACAATGTACTGATATAACACACCAGATTAGGATACATTAGAATGCTCATGGAGATCAGAGAAGTAGCTCCATTCACTCAACCCCATTTCCAATTTAACTGCGCAATATTATAGAACTCTCAAGTTAACGTGATATATAGCACAATATTCTAATATTTTTATTCCCCATATTAAAAGTAATAACAAGTATCTCAACTCATAGTATGTAGTACTATCTAGTTTAACTAAGCAGAATACCTTTTTCTTAAATACTATTGAAATATATGAGATTTTGAATTTCATGCAATGCTTTTCACACTTTCCACTGTCTATCTGGAATTATTATCAGTTCTTAGTATTGTTTTTGAATATTTTTATTTATTTTGAATAAAACATATATGAAACTTTCATTTGTATAACAATAGTCAATTCTGCGACAGAATTCAGACTGATTGGTTTATTAAAGACTGCAATTTGATAGTATTAATAATTAATACTATTTTATTGTAAGAAATAACTCTAAAATATTATATAATATCTTATTGCAGAAATATATTTGATACTTAGAGTATATACATTCAATTGGATGTATTGTATATATATAACAATATCTCTTTGTCTGGCAGCTTACATATGTATGTAGTTTTCTCATAAAAAAGAAATCTAAAAATTGTATACAATTACTTGTGTATTATTCATATAAGCACACAGAATGTGGCTTTTTCGATTCTTATTGGTCAGAATTCTGTGGCCGAGTGGCTGAGTGGCTGATAGTGGCAACTATAAACCACAAGAACTCAAATCAAAAATGACCCACTAATTTAAGTCTGCAAGTTGCCCTCTGACAACAAAGTGTGATATACATGAAATGTGTATAACTCTACCTGCTTTCACATCCCAGGTTGATATTCATGATATTTTCAATATTGGGTAAGTAGTTGTGGATTAATACCTTTATTGTAATGTTTTTTTACAGTAGTATGAGGAGAATTTGCAATGGAGTAAATTGGCAACTGGGAAGTGAAATAGGACCTAATTATGGATGTTTCATCCCTAGAACATGTTGTGATCAGAGCAAAACTTGGTGACATCATTGGATTTCAAATAATTCAAATAGCTGAGCAGAAAGCTTCTTTTCAGCTGACAATAATTGCTCTGGCCATAGAAATAGTACCAACTTACAGAGGATTGGAGAGATATACTAGTGGGCTTGGGACCTGTACAGTGGGTATACACTAGAAGTTGGAGTTGAGTGTACACAGGGTGGTGGAAAAATCTATATCTTATCTCCACTGCTTTCATTGGCAGGGAAAGCCAGCAGGGGAATGGTGGTGCACAGAATTATAGGGATAACAGAGGTGGACTGGGTGATGGGGAGTATATATATTTAGGAGACTGTGGGGTAAATAGGTATAGAGAGAAAAATGACATTACATGATACAGAACTCATAGAGAAGCGGTTTCTGGGATTGTGATCCTAGCATATTTGATGCATGGCAGTATGAGCTCCTATTAACCTGTGCGTTGACTAAATTACTCTGATATTCATACAATATTGTGTGTTCAATGCTATACATCAGGCTGCATTCAACAATACTGCCAAATACGGATTATTACACGCTCCCAAGTTGGCTCTCAAGATGCTCTTAAGTACACTCCTGACCATAATCTCAAATATGCTTCCAATTGCACTTAGTAACACATTCTGACCCTGCTCGACTCTATCCTCCCAAGTCAGCTCTCAAGATGCTTCAAAGTACACTTCAAGTACACTCCCAGGTACACCTCGAAGTACATTTTCAACTAAACTTCCGAGCGTGCTCTCAAGGATGCTCCTAATTGCACTGGATGGTACACCGGCAGCCAGTGTTAGCAACGGTTTCAAATTCTGGGTTCGGTTCTGGTTCGGAGTTGGGACTGAACCTGGATCATTGCAATTGGGTTCCATGCAGAACTCGCTCCTCAAATGTCAACATTTCTCGCTGCAATCATGTATCAGAGTTCTGATCGTATTGGAACATAATCTATACATGAAACACTCAGTTTGATGCCCTCTTTTATCTACCATTCTCCAATTTGCAATCGGATCAAAATTCGTTGAGTTGCTATGAAAAACTGGTCATTTTGGCGGGATTTTCGCATTTATTTCACTGTGACTCAATGAATATTGATCCGATCGCAAATCGGAGAATGGGAGATCAAAGAGGGCATGAACCTGCATATTTCACTTATAGATTATGTTGCGATGTGATGAGAATTCCAATACTTAGATTGAAAGAAGGTTGTAGAATCTGCAAAATGGAACTGCGGTCTAGTTCCAACCCTGCCGCAAACCTGGCAGTGCCAGGTGCGGTCCAGGTAACAATTCGGACCGTGGCCACTGGACCGGTTCCAAACTAAGACTGCAGACGGTTAACCTGGAACCGTTGCTAACACTACTGGTAGCCATATATGCTCTTATGTAGGCTCTCAAGATGCTCTCAAGTACACTCCCAAGCATGCTCTCAAGTATGTCCCCAATTGCATCACATGATACACTTGCAGCCTACTTGGCTCTATGCTTCCAAGTTCACTCTCAAGAGGCAAGAATCTCCCAATTTTACCTGACTATATGCTCCCACATATGCTTCCTGATATTTGATCCAGAGACTTGGAGAGTTGCAGCCACCAGGCACCAGGAGGCAGATGGCGGGTAGAGGGTAGTGGGTGGCATATCACAGCAGAAATCATAATGTCGGTCAATATTAAAGTGTGAATCTTATCTTCATTGTGCCCACCACAATGAGATCTCACAATGCCTCATAGTCATGGTATTGAAAATCACAATTGTAGATTCTGCAGAAAAAGTAGACAATTGGATCTTGGGACTCAGATTTTCTAGCAAAACCTGCTGCCCACAGCCTACAGATTGTGGGTATATGTGTGCAGATGCAGTCCAGAGCTGATAGTGATGATGGCAATGGTATGATGGCCATGGTGATGATGGTGATAATGATATTGTTGGTGATGGTGATCATAGTACCAGAAGCATTTAGACAAGTAGGTTCAGTTCTTCAACATTTGTGTCAACCATTCCACGAACTGAGAGATTTTCATCGTCCTAAGGCATCAGGAGGAAAACCCAACTCCTCCTGAAGCACGCATCTCTTAGGTGCAGCTCTCACGCATAGCTCTTTCATGCAGACACAAAGCAGGCTCTCAAGGAGGCTGTGAAGCAGGCTGCCAAGCAGGATATGAAGCAGGCTTCAGAGTAGGCTCTGATAAGGCGTTGAAGTGCCAGCAGGCTCTCCAGTGGACTCCGTACTGCTATAACAGCCATGTACTAAACACAGGTATACATCCATCTCTGGCCACCAGTCTTATATAGTTCCATAAGCACAGGTGCACACCTCTATGAGTGGACTGTAGATAACTATAGACTGCACATTGTGCAGAGGTCCACAGGAAGCTTGCTACAAGCTGTGCATGTACATATGTATGCATAGCGCAGGCTATAGGCAATTTGTAGTTTCGCGGATGTATCATTTTACCACTCAATGAAATACACACTCTATTGTTTCCAGCTCTTGGTTACATGTACTCATGTTGAGGTTTTGTTGATCCATGCAATATGTGTGGTTCCTCAAGGATGGGTGTTCTATCAAATCCTGTCACTCTCTTCTTATGCTCCTCAAGCTAGAACTGCTCTCTCCAGAATCCCCTTTCAATGCTGTAAGAGGTAGGGTGGAATGTGTAAGATAGGCCTTCCGCCTTCTTGATCCACTGATTCACCACCAGAATTCTTAGGGTATATCAGTGGCAGTCAAGTAGGTTATATAGCCTCACTCCTTATGCTATGGTAGTGTTGATTCCTTTCTCCATTCCTCTTCGCCACCCCACTGTCTCTCAACACAAACAATCAACAGAGTGGCTGGATAGTATATTTAGCACAATATTCACCTGGATACAGACAGCCATTGATGTGGAGGGTGGCATGGCACCATATGTGTGGTATTTAGTAGTGAGTCCAGGTGGTGCATTCAACTTTTTTCCTTCACACAAATTGAGTCATAGATGTCACAACATTATCTTTACATGTTCCAGCACAGCGAAACGGCTGCGAGGACTTGATCTCATATCTGGAAGTGAGCCCAACTTTTGGTACCCTCCAAGCACTTGAAACCCAGGGGTAAGATATACTTGGGAGTTGAGCTGGAGATGATCTATCTGGGTACCTCCAAAGGGCGGCCAAGCCGCCACCATGACTTGTATTGAATGAGTATAATTGTATATTGAATTTTCCATATTATCTAATTCAAAAGTAATTTACACAGCAATACTCTTAAAGCACCACAGATGTATCGATTAGTTGTATATTTCATTTGCTGGGACTTTGAATACCTTCAATATAGACAGAAAAAGAATTGGTATAGATTAATATATTAAATATTCTACAAATTGGCAAGTTAAGCTTTATATATTGTATTGATATATATTCAGAAAATACTTTAAACATACATTCCATTAGCTGTTAGCTCTATTTATATCAAAGGAAATAGAAAAGAACTTTTACCAATTGTTCAATATATTGTTCATACAATCATATGTTCTTCAGATTCAAAAATAAATATGAGGTTTATTATGATGTTAAATTACATTGGATGAAATTTAAACATTTTATAATCCCTTGGCTGAATTATAATTGTTATAGGCAAAATACAATACTCTAACAAATCTAATTAAAATATTATTAGTCCAATTTATTATTATATCCATTAGCTATTTAGTCAACTGTACTATATATATAGAAGCCTATGAGAAATGTAGATAAATGACAACTTACACTGAGTTATTTAAGTCTTGTTGAACAAATTATAGTTTATTTTTATAAGTCTATAACCTTATTGAAAATACCACCATTAAGAAAATAATTTTTGAATCTATGGTAATTTTTATATCCAGTTAAAATTGTTAATAGTACTTCAAATATTTTATTTTGAATTATTTAGAGTTTTAATTCATTGCAATTCTGTAATTTGTAAAGTAGTGGATATATTTGATTTAATGTTGTTACCTGATATCTGAAATAAAATAGTTTTAACTATACTTTACTGTGTTTTAACTTTTCCATACCATAAATAAGTACCATCAGTATTCATTATTTTATATAGTAACTCATTAAATTCTCTTTCATAAACTTCGTAATAAGAAATGACTATTGTCAGATGATGTATATTGAATATCAAGTTTTCAGAGAATCCTGACATGAATAAACTTTATAAATCAGGATTTTTCACTTGATACTGTAAATGAACAATGGGCCTGTAATTGCACTTTTAAATGTCATGTTTTTGTTGGGATACAACAAAATACAGTGAACATGAAACAAATTCGTAATTTGGAAGGCAGAGGATGGTGTGAGACGCTCGCCCAGAATTCCACGTGCACAATGCCAACTTTTATTGAACGTTCCCTTTATACTCTTGACAACCATATTAATCACCTTGACTATGCGTTTCTTTTTTTCCACTCATCCCGAATATCCTTCCAATTCCGTATAAGTTCATCTTCACCTACCGCGTCTTCAATACTCTCAAGGACACTAGTGACCGTGGAAATGTGATTCGCATTTTTCTTATCCCGTCGAAAGCGCATGAACTTCCACCGCTTCTGCTCATCCATCCTGCACTCAACGATTTCTTCATCCAGGGGTTGATTCAAATTTTTGAGATCTTCCCATTCCTCGTCAGTCACATACATCTCGCCGAATTTTTGATAATCTAAATCGCCGTGGTAGACGAAAAGATTAAAAGCTGGCCTTGCCTCGTAGTTCACAACCTCAGATGCGACATCAGAAGCTTCATCGTCATCGTCCGAGCACGGGTCCAGATCCGCACGCGAAATAGTGGGGAATGCGAGCTTGAGTCGGAAATCGACACTGTTTTCTTCTGACGGCTTCCATTTCAGGATGTTTTGATCGGTGCCAAACATGTAGGGTGAGGTGCGGCAGGTGAAAATCAGACCGTCATTGCCATGAGGTAGTTTGGGAAGTATGTCACGGAAGATCATTTCAATGGCATAGGAGAACTCCATTCGTTTAAACTCAAGCCTAAGCACTAAAAACATTAGTCAGGCCAATCGGGTAAGAGGATATGCAGGAGAAATGCTGACTGGAGTGGGAAGAATTGAACTTCGTGTGGATACACCTTGCAAAGATTTCTATAGGGATTATAGACGTATTTTCTGAAGTACTGGTTGGATTAGCATATCTACCCTGCATCTGCAAAATGTCAGTTGCACGGTGATGGTAAAACGTACAGCCAGCCGCCAGTCCAGTGTGCGCTCCATCACCGATTTGCTATCCATTATCAAACAGTCAAATACCAAGTACTTGAGCACCCGTTTTCCCGGGGCAATCGTATCCAATACCAACTCTCCATCGATTATAGTATCGGTATGAAAAGCTTGAAAGGAGTCATCGTTGGGAACGGGAAAATGCAGCTCCGGAACATAGTAGTATTCATTTTTACGATCGATTAAGTAGTGGATTTCACGGTCACCGTCGCGGCTGAAGTACATGAGGCATCTTATGCCATCACTCTTCTCACAGAGGTAGTAGCTATGATGCACCTTAATTAGCTACTGATTGATCTTGTTCTTGCAGAGAAACGTACTCCGCCCGTTTCAGCTCCTCGATGTGTCGTCGGCAGAATGAGACAGGTTGTGCGCCTGAAGCACCAGACCATCAGTGTCAGTATTCTCGCAGCGCTGAAACACCCACATCCACACCCACACCCGCGCACACACTTAGTACAATCGGCTCGGTTTGGTAGATGGTGGTGACAACTATATTTCGTCCCACTAACCGGGAAAGTTCAATTGATTTCTCCCAAGAAGTTGTGCTACCTCTCTCCGCAAAACTTTTGCTAGCTCCCCCTCAGCTTTGAAGCCTGGCATCTCCGGCACTGAATTTGGGTGGGTGGGCTTTGTCGGTTGAATTTGTGACATGTTGTAATATGAGAAGTGTGCAGTAATGTATCTCGTGAGAATATCGACCGCGGTATATGTAAAGGTGATTCAGATTGTTCTGCGAATTAATGAGGGAGTGAATGGGAGAATGGGTAAGTGGGTCAATTAGTGAGTGAGCAAGTCAGAAAGTGTAGTTTGAGATGTGCTCAAAACATATTGAGAGTAAACATTTTGGAACATCTAGTAGAAATCATGTAACTAACTTCGAGCTAGCGACAAATTTTTACTAAAATTGGCCTGTTTGATTTCTAGTCCAAGACTTTTCAAGTCAAGTGAAGGTTATATTATTTAGGTTTGCTAACCAACATTGTTGCATTACACCTTATTATGTTTAATACAGTAGACATTATGCTGGCTATCTCTCCCCAATTCATAATTGGTATTCCTTATCCTTATTGTCTCTATTATCCATTTGCTCTCTTTTGATTCTACTTCTTATATTGTTTAATCTTCCACACCCTTCTAAATCTAGATCTGCAATAGTCCTTGCCATGAAATAATTTAAACAACAATACATAGCCATTTTGATGAATTCACTAGCTAGGTTAAACTTTGCAGATGTAATATAAGGTATGATTGGAACAGTAATTATTCACAACAATTTAATAATACACTTTGATTGGAAGTTATCTGCATCTAAAAAGATATTATTTTGCAATCACTATTAGGATAATTATGTGAATATTAAATAGTTTACTGATAAATAACAATATACAAATATCACTCAGTACTATACTTAATTTGAAAACTAACAAAAAGCTACCAGTAGTACAGAATAACATTTCTGTCATTTAATATACTATATATTCAAGTTGTTAAAATATTACTATTCACATATACTCTTCAAGAGACAATTTGTTATAAAACTAATATTATCAATATTTGAATTGCAAAAACTGTAATTCAGTAAGTTATTTAAATTTCCAAATGTAATTCTTTGAAAATCTAGCTGACAGATTTCAATTTTCAAATTGTGCAATTAGTACTATAGTAGCATGGATAGAAACTTTGAATGTAGATATGTGGGTATATACAATTAAATATTAACCTGCTATTGACTCACAGACATTACTATCACACTATTAGTACCACTATTGGTCAATATCAATATACCTATGGACTGACTACAATTGTATATATGAATTCATTGCATATTGAAAGATAAGAATCTACTAAACTACAACTGTTTGACTAAATATACCTCATATTTAGAGGTATTTCAAATTGGTTCATTTTCAGAGAACATTTATATTAATCTAATCAGTAGAGATTTGTTTGACATTGAACAATTTCATCAAATGTCAAGTACCACATTCATTCCAATGCCTTTAAAACTTTCAAATTAATGTGATGGAGTTTAGAGTTTAATATTTTCATTGACTTGAAGTTAACTTTCATAAATCTGTACAATAGTCATATTTGATACGTAATTCCATCGATGTGGATAATTATTATGAATTTAAATGGATAATACAAGAATGTTGAACATTACAGAAGAATATTGAAGTAAAATATTCAGACTGTAAGGATAGTAGAGAACTAGTCACAATACTGTATTATTTTAATACTATCAACCACAAAGTTTGTTATTATTCATTCATATCACATAACATGCTCTGACACTCCACAGTATGCTTTACAAATATCTATTTTAGGCAGTATATGAAATAATATATAACAACTACTTTTTAGATATTAGATTATAACTAACTCAATATGCAATAGTAGATATATATGTAATAATAAGTAAAAGTTGACAAATACATAGATTGTATTATATCGGCAAAAGTGCAAATCAACAATGGCCTACCCTATGTGCAGCTGATGGAAAGCTTCCCATAGACCCCTGTACAACATGCTGCCTATTGTTATTTATAGTCGACCCATAGATATGTTGTTATAGGCCTAGGGAACTATATAAACCGATTGGTCAATAATTTACCTATTCTTGTCTTTACAGCCTATAGTTTTTGCCATTATACCAGTACTGAAAATACTATCACCACAAGTACACACGTGAGCCCACAGGCACTTGAGAGCCTGCTGGAGAGTGTACTTCAATACCTACTAGGTTGCAATCTGGAGAGCCTGCTCAAGAGAGGTGTGCTGAGAGAGCCACCCATTGGGAGGAGTAGTGTTTTCCTGGGGATGTCAGGACCTACTGTGGTGTTACTGTAACTGACATTTGTTTTGGTTGTTAGCGCGGTACTATTATATGTAATTGAGATTACCACAGTTCCACAGCACATGACAAGTTCATTATTGTGAGTTACAGAATTTTATGGTATGTTTGCTTACATTTTCACTGTATGCAAGATAATATGACATATCATGTGTGAGAGCCTCAACTTAAGCATAGGGTTTTTATTACTGATTCAGTTTTGAACAATCACATGATACATCGGAGCAATCTTGTCACTATTCAACATATTTGCGACTTTTTTGCTGTAGAATTCATTCAGCTACATATATACACAACCTGCAACTCTTCTGCAACACTCACAATAACTCTCGCCACTCCAGAGAAACAATCTTGAACATCAACTCTACAATACAGTCAAAGGCCACTGTTCAGATTGGGACACATGTTGGGCACAAGAGCAGCTGATTCTCGACACAGGTTCATCAACTTATGGCGATGTGCACATGGGGAAGATTATTTGATTTGACTTGTGTATCATCAGTATGTAACCTTTCTGAGATAATCTATACCTTTGTCATGAGATTGATACTGCACCAACTACCTGGTATTGATCACCGCTCTACTGTGACAAGTGCAGCTCTGATATTGTTTATGACAATTGTGGTATGATTAATGTGGGTCTTACAATTGTGGCTCTGACATAGTCTCTGATAATGCTGGCTATGCCAGTGTAGTCTGACATAGTCTCTGACAATTCAAGCTCGGACATATGTGGCCCTGACATGTCTGGCTCTTTTGACATGGTTGCTGACATGGTCTCTGACAATCCTGGCTCTGATAATCATGGCTCGGACAAGTGTGTGCTGACAGGATCTGACAATCGCAACTGCGATACATGAATTCTGACTCTTAAATATGCCCTGACACGTGTGGCTCTGACAAGTGCAGCTCCGCCAAGTGCAGCACTGACATGGTCTATGACATGGTCTCTGACAATCCTGGCTCTGATTAACATGGCTCTTACAGGTGTGCTCTGACATGATCTGACAATCCCAGCTGTGAAAAATGAATTCTGGCTCTGTTAAATTGCCTCTGATAAGTGTGGCTCTGACAAGTATGGTTCTGACAAGGTCTGTGACATAGTCTCTGACAATCCCAAGTCTGATTAACATGGCCCTTTAAAGTGTACTCTGACATAATCTGACAATCACAGCTGCAATAAATGTGACCAACAAGTGAGACTATGACATGGACTCTGGCTCTGATTGGCTCAGACAGAGTGCCAAAAGCGGCACTGGAAAGCAGACATGCCTGTTGAGAGCAACATATCCGATCAATCTAGTATATCATGGTATTTGGTCCCACAGATGGGTAAGGGTTGTTAGACTCAGTCGTTGTAGAGTACGTCATCACGTGGCTGTGGGTTAGGGCTGGCAGCTACTATATTGGCTATGTGTCATCTTAGACTTAGAATCAATCAATTGTCTCAACAGGTTTGTCACAACAGGTTATTAGCCCAGGCGCGACTAGAATCCAGATACCATTTTCGACAACGATTAAGTGGTAACAGTCTAATCGCGAACCTTCATACGAGCGAGGCCACAGAGTCGTGGATCAAGACACCCTATGGACTGAGGATGACGATTTCACAGTGCAAACGATGCCTCCTCTCGACAAAATCTCACACTCAGCCGCTTTGAGGCCTGCAATGGCTACGACGGCCCCGATGGCTGCGATGGCTGCGATGGCTGCGATGGCTGCGATGGCTGCGATGGCTGCGATGGCTGCGATGGCTTCGATGGCTGTGATGGCTGTGATGGCTGCATTGGCTGCAATGGCTGCGATGGCTGCGATGGCTGCGATGGCTGCGATGGCTGCGATGGCTGCGATGGCTGCGATTGGTGCGATGGCCGCGGTGTTGGGTTCTACAGGTATACGAGAATACGGCAACCGAACAACACGGCGACAGGACATATTCGGGACGAGTGCAGAGACCAGTTTGGCAGGAGTTTGGGTCAACATTGTGTCAACACCCTCGAAGGACATTGTGTCAACACCCTAGGATGACATTGTGTCAACACCCACGGAGGACATTGTGTCGACACCCTCAGATGAGCTCATGTCAACACCCTTGGAGTCGCTTGCATCAACACCCTTGGTGGAGTTTGGGTCAACATCAGCAATGTCAGGATGAGTTCAGGTCAAAATTGGCATTGTTAGGATGTATTCGGAGCGATTTCGTAACAGGTCAACCGGTGGCCAGCCAAGCAGATCGACATACAGCATGGTATTTGGACAGTCTATGAGAAGTGGGCGGGTAATGGACTGCGGATACTTGGGAGATGTTGGCAAACACACACGAAACCGCCGGGGAGGGTGGCTGTTCGTCCGCAATAGTGTGCCTGGTAGGTGATCTGTGACATACTCGAGGGACCGGTGGTGGCAATTGTGGCCATGAATCCACGAAGGATGTGGACTCCTCTACTGTGAGGACGAGGAAGCACTACTAGGAGATGTACAGTGTGTACATTCACCCTAAACCTTCAATGACGACAACCCCTCCTCCACCTGGGAGGCCGCGTACCGGGATCCACGATCTACGGGAATGAGTTTCCACGGGCTAGCCGAGGAATAACCACCTACGGAAAAGCGTCACCAATTCGAATTGATTGTATGGAGAAGCGTCTCCAAGTTCGACATCGACACTGGCACCGACACATACTCGACTAAATGAGCATCCGCCGCTGAACATCCCGCTACGAGCCCTTGTGCGTAAAAAGGGAACTGACGATCAACTCTTCCACGTCGTTTGTTGAGCGGAAGTCAACATTGCCATGGAGAATCGTCACTGATTTCGATACCGACACAGACACACCTTCACATATGCACGCACACACTCGACTGCTCGAGCATTCGCCACTGTGCAACCGGTCATGAGCACATGTATTTTTAAATGGAAACGACGATCAACACTTCCACTTCGTTCGTCGAGTGGCAGTTAACATCGGCCGGGAGAAGAGTCGCCAATTCTGACACCGACACTGACAGCAGAAGCCATGATTGGGACCGAGAGGCTGCATATGGGAATCAACAACGTTCAAGCTGTGATCACGATACAACAGGACTGTGTGTCACCTTTGGAGGAGCTGTTGACTGGAACTCAAGACAGTTGAATCCGACAGCACAATCGACTACGGAGCTTAGGAATCGACATATGATTGATGCCTGCAATGGCATGAGCAGGAGAATGGTCGTTTGGGAGGAGCTCAGGGCATGGCATGGTTTGGCTTCTGTCTTCTGTCTTCTGTCTTCTGTTTGTTTTCTGTCTGTTTTTCAAAGACTTAGTGTTTGACGGACGTGATAATGCCCTGGAGGAGTGTTAGACCGAGTCTTTGTAGAGTACGTCATCACGTGGCTGTGGGTTAGGGGAGGCAGCTACTATATAGGCAACGTGTTATTGTTGACTTGGACTCAATCAATCGTCTCGACAGGTTTGTCACAACAAGGGTTGAGTAAGGATTGGTTATCTTTGCAGCTTGGAACAAGTTGCACAGATATAACCACCAGTGAAACATGTACAATGTGTCATACTGTTGACAGTGCATCTCGACACAGTATCAGTCCATTGTCGCTGTTTCGCATTCCAGAGGATATACACTTCAAATCGTCCATGAACAATATGTCATGATGTACTGTCCACCATCATACACTCCCAGTAGTGGTGGCTTCAACAGAATTGATTCCATTGCTAAAACAAATAGCCTATAACAGTTTGGCAGAAAGAATAAGAATCAGCATGCGATCGGATGTGTGTAACTCCATATCGAAGTAGACGGCCGTCAACCAACAACATAATGTACACCTGGTATATCTTGACAGCTACGTGACCAATTTATCGCTGCCCGTAATGGGAAACCGCCATGGTCGACCAAGGCATTTGCCCACACAGTCTGTGAAATTGATCATCACAATGTTGTCAAGTCTGGGATTTTTGCAGACGAAATTTGTGATAAACGTCCCCAGCAGTGGAGAAAACAGGCTTTGAAGACCTCAGAGGAAGCTAGGGAGTCATATATGGTAGAGGTAATAGCCGAATCTCACTTGTAGAAGCAGTAACTGATTTCTTGTAGGTTTTCACCATGTCAGCTACTATGACAAGGCAATGAGGTCAGGTACAGCTAGAACAGTGCGACATGCGCCTTGCCTTGAATATGGCCAGAATGGCCAAAAAAGAGTTTTCGCACGCCTCAATAGAGGAACCGCATCAACAAATTAAGAAACCTCAGGCCGAAGTCCATGAAGAGATGAAGCAGGGTGTTGAGATTTCTGGGCATTACAAGGTGAAGGCTGCGATAGAAAGACACTCGGCAATGGTTCATGAAAATCAAACTGATGGCTGCCTTCCTTGCCATAATGGCAGCCCAAAGATTCCACAGACACACTGGAGGTGCTAAGCAACGGGTGCACCTCCACCAGAACCGGCGCCACCTCTGCCCGGAACGCCACCCACGCTGCCTGGTGACAGTGATGGAACTCAAAGCTCCCAAATTGAAGGTGTGCCACCTCGATATGTGTATAAACAGACACCTCTTCGCAATGGTCAATTTGTCAATCTTGATGCATATGCCAAGGATCATAAGCACGATAAGGATAATATTCCAGAGTTGCTGACTGCTGAAGGGCCATCCACTGGTTAGTACACTATCTGCTGCGTGGTAATGCAGCTGACATCCATTTTGCAGATGAAAGCAGCCTTTTGAGGGAACCTGGTAGTGAAGATGAGAAATGATTGAAGGGAATGGGATTTTTGAGTATTATCATTTTCTACAATTAGTGGACACTTTAAACTATATTTTTAAGAATATATTTATATGCATTATTATTGAACAATGTAGTGATACAAGAGAACATACATGAATATGATAGAATGGCTGTCACAAGACCATTGCTGATATACTATGTCAAAGTGAATGGTTCAATATTGTGGATACGCCCGTGGCAAAATAAGGGTCAATGGAGTATCAATGATTTTCGGTCCTGAAAGTCAGGTAATTACAATGTGATTTGATCGCTGCTATACAGAAACAATGCTTTGGCAGCCATTATGGGCTAAATAGCTAACGACACGGTCACTGCCCCATTCTGAACATGAGCGTCAACAAAGTGTCAATGATTTCTGGTGTTGTATCTTGATAATCTATGTGGCAGTTGCTTGGAAACATCCATAAATGAGGTATTGGCCACCTGTAGAGGCAAAAACAAATACGACATGCTCGCTGCCCTATCCTGAAAATCAGCGTCAATGCAGCGTCAATGATTTTTGGTTTTGCATCTTGGGTCATCTAACCGGCAATTGGTTGCAAACATCCATAAATGTGGTATTGGCCACCTTTAGAGGCAAAAACAATAGCTCCACCCTCCCTGCCACATCCTGAAAGTGAGTGTCAATGGAGCGTCAATGATTTTTTGTCTCGCATCTTGGCTAATTTAAGTATTGCTTTGTGGAAATAATTCATATAAAATGTCCTGGCAGTCTTTTCTTCTGAAACAGTGCATGACAGATGCATTACCCCATCATGAAAATGAGCGTCAATGGAGCGTCAACCATTTTTGGTTTTGCATATTGGGTAATCAAGGCATTGCGCGGATACATGACTTCATAACAGCACTATTGACCACCTTTCTAGGCTACAATACAACATATAAAAGGAAAAACACAGATTTCAAAATAATTGATATGGCAAATTGCAAAACATGCAAAAAGAGATTATTGGCTGCTGAATACATGATTTTGATAAGAAACTATTATCAGACTGCAAAACAAGAGCATTATACGAATCTACAGATGGACCCGCTGGGCGACCCGCTGACCACCCACCCAATTCAGACGGTTTGGGACATTTCCATTGAACCATACACGAGTGGACAGTTTGCATCGATTGTGAACAAAAACTGCCAATTCAGCAACGGTTCGGTTCCGACCCGGACCCAGTCCCGAAGCGACGGTTAGGAATGATTGCTAACACTACATGAAACAAATTCGGCTGAGCAACAGAAACGTTAATCATACAAATCCAGCCTTGGCTTGTTATATACTTGAATTCTGATCATCTGACATTGGATAGCTGTTCACCATCATACAGGTTCCATGACATCAAAGGTCATAGATGGGATATGATATTATATTTCCAAGAATCCAGTGAGAACAAGATCCAGTTCCAATCTTACGACGACTTAGTATAATACACATAAATTGTCTGTGAACCACCTTCCAACCTCATTCAATAGGAGGCCTGCAAATCAAGCATCAACAATGATTGCTTCCTATTAAGCTCCTTCCCTTAACGTCATTACTCTGCTCAGCATCAATGTTCCAGTCAACAATCATCAGTGGAGCAATCATCCTTCAAGCCTATCAGTTACCACTGATCATTCCATGGGCATACTGCAAGCTAGTAACTCAAGTATTCATTACATTAAGACTATCTACCTTTGTTATCCGTCTTTGGAAGCCTTGAGCATTGGTCTAACTCGGAATGCCCCAATGATGCAGTATAAGCCCCATTGTGGTAATTGATGCAAGCACCTGATAAACATGAATCCAATGTAGATTTCAATGATGACAACAGAAATGTTCTCTTCTCTGCTAACTATTTGCTGGAGAAAATGTACATCATGATTGTGTAGGATGTGATATATATATCCTGGTTTATGAAGAATCCTGATTATGACGTGACTCTGGTCTACCACTACCCCACATTAGGCAAAACATGATATGGCTGTGAATGTGATACACTACTCTAAATTAGCACAATGTCAAACCAACTTCCATGATGCTCTAAGTCACCTACTACAGCATCATCAAGAGCTGTCTGAATACATGTTCACCAACCATTTCATGAATAATGCAAACACTTGGCAGAAACATGTTACGAGCTATATCTTCATTAAGAAAATATTCCACAGGAACTGACTGGATGCCAACAATCAACGATATCACACAGTATCGAAGAATGAAAATATATTACCTCCTGAGCTTTTCGTGCCTGCAGGCTGCAATCGATCAGAGCCATTATTGTTCTATGTCTGTCGGTGGATCTGAATGTGCATCGATGAGCTAGTTAACAAATAATCTACCCATAGGCAATGGTCCTGGTGTACCACCACATGAAGATACATGTGAAGAAGAAACTGGAGACCCCCAGAAGCCTGAATTGACATGTACCCCTGTTCCAATAAAGACAAAGGAACATAGGAAGGTAGTTGGAGTGGAAAATGCAGGGGGGATAGCATATGGCAACACAACTGGATTCTACAACAACCATTGCAAATACTCACAACAATGGAAACAGTGGCATCCGTTCCAGTTCGCACACAATGTTCAACACGGTCAATCATTTCGATAGCTAACTAAAACAAGTCTATATTATCATTGGAGGCATGGACTGAACAACATCAGTATAGTATTAATGAACTCAGCAGATGCGGTGTGTAAGCTCCTCTTGGCACTCGATTCTGGGTGTCATCAGCAAAAAATGTTTCCATCCGGGCGGAATGGTTCCGTCAGAGTGGACGCGCTCAGCCAGAGCTGTCAGAGACACCCCGGTGGCAGACTACTCCACGCCCGGCGCCAATATGATGTATTGCGTCGCATATCGCCCTCCGATCACAGTTTCGCCGTTTCTTCCTGCTCTGTCAGTATCTTATTGTAAACGAACACTGTGGTGTTGTGGCCAACTGTGACCATACATCGCAATAGGTTAATCGGGTACATCAGCAAAATGTGAATCGGTCCGGAAGCAACATGCAGGGTTCCATAAGCACAAGGCATTTCGTCTATCATATTCGTCTTTGTTACAGTCACAAGATTCGCTACCTCATAATATGGCATGCATTATTTAAGTATCTCTATATATAT
>Ga0307515_10002913_pt1 | contig 36350 bp, 32 predicted proteins | sample 17_EM_MG_FD_194513 | JGI IMG/M metagenome (GOLD analysis project Ga0307515, IMG submission 194513) | Populus trichocarpa ectomycorrhiza microbial communities from riparian zone in the Pacific Northwest, United States - 17_EM | ecosystem: Host-associated > Plants > Roots > Unclassified | place... | reverse complement strand
CATCGGGCGTGCCGTTCGCGTCGATCACCACGAACTCGCCGTACTCCGGCAACGATCGGTAGGCCGCGGCCGCCGCGTTCAGATACGACATCTCCTCGTGGTCGTAGGCGCGCGCCTCGATCCGGTCGTAGGCGACGGCCGGGTCGACCGCCAGCAGGAAGGTCACGTCCGGTCGCGGGAACAGGCCGTAGGCCAGGCGAGCCGGGCGCTGCGACGCCGACCGGGCGCTCAGGCTCGCGTACTGGCAGAAGGAATAGCGGTCCATCACCGTGAGCTCGCGGGTGAGCGAGCGGCGCAGCAACGTGCGCAGGATCGCCAGCCAGCGCAGCAGCGACTCGACGACGAGCATCAGCCGGCGGCCGAGCAACTCCTCGGCGTCCCGGCGGCCGAACCGGGCGGCGAGCCGGCCGAACCAGCGGCGGCCACCCGCGTTGCGACGGTAGACGGCGGGCAGTCCCTGAGCGGCCAGCTCCTCCGCGAGGCGGTGCGCCTGGGTGGTCTTGCCGGAGCCGTCGATGCCGACGAGCGCCACGGTGTGCAGCTTGCGCGTGTGCAGCCTGCGGGTGTGCAGCTTGCGGGCGGGGGACGAGGGGACCATGCCCACCAACGGTACCTGGGAGTGTCATCAGGTTTTCGATTCCGGCCACTCGGGTACCAACCGGTCATGAGTCTTTTGCTCTGGATTCTCGCAGTCGTTCTCGTGGTCGCCGGCGTGCTTGCGCTGTTCCGGCGGCAGATCCTCTGGGGGGTCGTACTGATCATCATCGGTCTGCTCGTCGGCCCCGGTGGTGTCAGCATCTTCACGTGACCCCCTGACCCCTCCGTCCACCTCTCTCCCACCGACCCGGGGAACCGGGGTCGCGCTGCCACCGCACCTCCCCCGCGGGTGGCAGCATTGCGACCCCGGTTCTCCGTGTGTTGTCACCCGCACACGAAGTGCGATGGACGCCCACTGATGCATGACTGAATCCTCCGCGAACGATCCGATTGCGGGTCCCGAGGTTCGCGAGGCAGCTGTGGCCGAGGTGCATCACTTCACTTATGGGGCCTTCAACCCAATTGCCGCCTATTTAGTGGCATTCCTGGGTTCTTTCATCGGGCTGCTCAGCACCGGCCGGGCCCGCAGCGCCCGCACCCGCGGCCGGCGTACGCGCTGGCTGGCCATCGCCGCCTTCTCGATCGGCGGGGCGGCCATCTGGCTGATGCACTTCGTCGCCATGCTCGGCTTCGACGTTCCGGCCAGCCCGGTCCGCTACAACCCGTTCGTGACCGCGGGCAGCCTGGTGGTCGCCGTGGTCACCGTCGGCGTCGGGCTGATGGTCGTGGGGCACGGCCGGCGCAGCTTCCCGAAGACGGTCATGGCCGGCACGCTCACCGGCGTCGGCGTGCTGGCGATGCACTACACCGGCATGGCCGCGATGCACGTGCAGGGCACCATCTCGTACCGGCCCTCGCTGGTCGCCGCCTCCGGGGTCATCGCGATCGTGGCCGCCACGGTGGCGCTCTGGTTCACCGTGTCGGTCCGCGGCTGGGTGCCGGTCATCGCCGCCTCCGCGATCATGGGCGTGGCCGTCTGCGGCATGCACTACACCGGCATGGCGGCCATGCAGGTGCACCTCAGCACCATCGTGCCGGCCGAGGTCACCGGCATCCGGCCGCTCCTGATGATCGTGCCGATCACGGTGATCAGCGCGACCACGATCCTCGGCGTCGCGCTCAGCGCTCTGCAAGCGATGACCGAGGAGGAGTTCAGCGACGGTGCGGCGGTGCCGCGGCGCGGGGTGCACGCGGAGCACGCCTGGTCGCTCAAGGAGGCGTCGATCTCGGCCGTACGCCGGGCACCCGGCAGCCGGCCCTCACCTCGGCCGATGCCCCGGTTGAAGCCCGAGGATCGCCTGCAGACGGCACCGGGTTCCTGGTCGTGACCCCACGCGGGGGCATCGTCCGGTATATCTGTTCGGCATGGCGCCCCGGATGCTGTTGACGATGCCGCTGCACGCGATCACCGAGGTCTACGGCGAGGCCGGTCTGCGGGACCGGTTCGCGCTGGAGCTTCAGCAATTCCCGCCGGCCGACCAGGTGCAGCTCGAGGAGGCACTCGAGCTGGCCGCCCAGCTGCACGCGGACGACCGGCGGATCCGCGAGCCGTATCTGAACCACCTGCTGCGGGTCGCCATCCGGATCATCCGGTACTACGGGATCCACGACGTCGACGTGCTCACCGCCGCCCTGCTGCACGACGCGGTCGAGGACCATCCGGCCGAGCTCGCCGGGCTGCCGCCCACCCTGTCGCACGCCCAGCTGACCGACGCCGCCGTCGCGGAGCTGGCCCGCCGGTTCAACTCGCGGACAGCCGAGCTGGTCCGGTCGGTCACCAACCCGGAGTACGACCCGGACCGGGACCGCAACGAGCAGTACCGGATGCACGTGGCCGACAGCCTGGACCGCGACCCGTGGGCCCGGGTCATCAAGGTGTCCGACTTCACCGACAACGGCGTCGGAGTCATCCACACCACGCTGGAGAAGGCCTACAGCGCGGCGACCAAGTACCGCCCGCTCGTGCCGACCCTGCGCGAACTGGTCGGACGCCCGGACACGCCGCTCTCGATGGCGGCCAAGGACCACATCCTCGATCAACTTGACCTGGCCGAGGAGAGATTCGCCGCCATCCTCGACGGCTAACCTTTGGGTCATGGTCTCCCCTACCGACGCCTGGTGGCGCGACGCCGTCATCTACCAGATCTACCCGCGCTCCTTCGCCGACGGCGACGGTGACGGCATGGGCGACCTGCCCGGCATCACGGCCCGCCTGCCCCGGCTGCGCGACCTCGGCGTGGACGCGGTCTGGCTGTCGCCGTTCTATCCGTCACCGCAGCACGACGCCGGCTACGACGTGGCCGACTACCGCGACGTCGATCCGCGGTTCGGCGTGCTCGGCGACGCCGACACGCTGATCACCGAGGCGCACGCGCTCGGCCTGAAGTTCATCGTCGACCTGGTGCCCAACCACACCTCGAGCGAGCACGCCTGGTTCCGGGCCGCGCTCGCCGCCGCGCCCGGCAGCCCCGAGCGGGAGCGCTACCACTTCCGCGACGGCCGCGGCGAGAACGGCGCCGAGCCGCCGAACTCGTGGCAGAGCGTCTTCGGCGGTCCGGCCTGGGAACGGGTGACGGAGCCGGACGGCACGCCCAGCCAGTGGTATCTGCACTTGTTCGACGTCAGCCAGCCCGACCTGAACTGGGGCAATTCCGACGTACGCGATGAATTCGTCAGCGTGCTGCGGTTCTGGCTGGACCGGGGCGTCGACGGGTTCCGGGTGGACGTCGCGCACGGCCTGATCAAGGAGAAGAATCTCGCCGACTGGCACTACAACAGCGCGATCCTGGGCGGGCTGAGCTACGAGGGCCCGCCGCCGCCGATGTGGGACCAGGAGGGCGTACACGAGATCTACCGGCAGTGGCGCGCGGTGCTGGACGGCTACCCCGGCGGCCGGATCCTGGTCGCCGAGGCCTGGGTGCAGCCGGCCGAGCGGCTGGCCCGCTACGTCCGCCCCGACGAGATGCACCAGGCGTTCAACTTCGAGTATCTGGACGCGACCTGGTCGGCCGAGCCGATGCGCAAGGTGATCGACTCGTCGCTGGCCGCCAACGACTCGGTCGGCGCCACCACGACCTGGGTGTTGTCCAACCACGATGTGGTGCGGCACGCGACCCGGCTCGGCTTCCCGGTCGGCGAGCGCCGGATGCACGGCATCGGCATCGGCGACCCGCAGCCCGACACCGCGCTGGGCCTGCACCGGGCCCGCGCGGCGACCCTGCAGATGCTCGCCCTGCCCGGCTCGGCCTACCTCTACCAGGGCGAAGAGCTGGGCCTGGCGGAGGACACCGAGATGCCGGACGAGTACCGGCAGGACCCGGCCTGGTTCCGGTCGAACCACGCCGAGCGCGGCCGCGACGGCTGCCGGGTGCCGATCCCGTGGGAGGGCGACGCCCCGTCGTACGGCTTCGGGCCCACCGACGCGAGCTGGCTGCCGCAGCCGGCCAGCTGGGCCGACTACGCGCTCGACCGGCAGCGCGACGTGCCGGGCTCGACCTACGAGCTCTACCGGTCCGCGTTGCGGCTGCGCCGCGAGCACGGGCTGGGCCGGGGCCCGCTGACCTGGCTGGAAACCGCGGCGGACGTGCTCGCGTTCCGCACCGGGCAGGTGCTGGTGCTGACCAACTTCGGCGAGGCGCCGGCCGACCTTCCGCCGGGTGCGCAGGCCCTGCTGAGCAGCGCGCCGCTGACCGAGGACGGCCGGGTGCCGCAGGACGTCACGGTCTGGGCAAGCTGACCTCGCCGCCGTCGCCGTGCGGGGAGGAATCCCGCACGGCCGCGTCCGGCGGCTCGGCATCCGGGTCGGCCGGCGGTGGCTCGGCCGGCGCGCGCACGGCCAGCAGCGCGGCGTGTGTGTCGGCCATGTCCTGCGCCACGGTCCGGGAGGCGAGCCAGTACATGATCCCGGTCGGGATGAAGAAGAACTGGAAGGCGGCCAGCCCGACCGCGTAGTTCAGCGGCGGCGGGAAGGCGCTGGCCAGGCCGCGGAAGACCACTCCGACGAAGGCGTTGCCGCCGGCCCGGCCGACGCCGTTGACCAGGTTGCCGAGGCTGTAGACGGTGCCGCGGTGCTCGGGCGGGTTCACATCCGCGATCATCGCGAACCAGTTCGGCGAGTTGGCGGAGGTCAGCGCGAGCGCGAAGACCGCGGTGGCCAGGCAGAAGCCGACCGTCGGCTCGGTGAAGACGTCGGCGATCACGGCCGCGATCACGTCGCCCGAGGAGGCGCCGTCGGGCACCTCGATCTTCATCGGGACGAAGAACAAGACCACATAGAACGGCACCGCGGCGAGGACGCCGACGGCCGAGACCAGGGCCCGGCCCCGCCGCGTACGCCGTTGCAGCCGATCGCCGGCCAGCCCGCCGAGGATCGACAGGGCGCCGCCGAGCTGGAACAACGTGGCGAAGATGCTGCCCACGAGCACCGCTGTCCCGGCCGTGTAGCCCTGGTCCTCGGCCCGCGCCCGGAACAGCACCGGCAGCCAGACCAGCGAGCCGAACGCGATCTGCGCGGAGAAGCCCTGCAGGATCAGCCAGATGTTGGTGCGCCGGCGCAGGATCCGCGGCAGGTCGTCCCGGTGGATCCGCTCGTCGTAGTCGATCCCGGCCAGCTCGGGCTGGCTGTCGCCGCGCGGCACGTCGTAGGTGGCCAGGTAGGCCCCCGTGGCGACCACGCCGGCGATCGCCACGACCAGGAACGGCTCGCGCCAGTCGGTGCTGCCGAGCAGCCCGCCGACCAGGGTGCCGGCGATCGTGCCGACGCCCTGCGACAGGCCCCAGAAGCTCATCGCCAGGCCCCGCCGGCGCGGCGAGATCAGGTCGCTGACCACGGAGAAGCTGACCGAGGCGACCCCGCCCAGGCCGATCGCGGCGAGCACCTGGGAGAGCAGGAACGACGAGTAGCCGCCGGACAGGCCCGACCAGGTGGTGCCGATGACCCAGATGACGGTGCCGGCGATCAGCACGGGCTTGCGGTTGGTGCGGTCGCCCGCGTACGCCCAGCCGATCGCGGCCACCGCGCTGATCAGGAACATCACCGTGGTGGCCAGCGCGATGTGGCCCTCGCCGACGCCGAACGTGTCGCCGATGCTGCCGTACAGCGGCGGGACGATGCCGATCGCCACGTTGTCCAGCGACGCCAGGATGACGAACACGACCACGCTGTACACGCGGTGCGCACTGCCGCCCTGGATCGCCACGGTGCGAGGTTAGCGGGAATTCCTGTCGATGACTGCGTCGCGGGCGGCAGCGTATTGCTCGCGGATCAATGGGACGCTGTCGTCCTCGTACACCTCGGGAGCCTCGGCCGACCACGTCGGCGGCAGATCGCCGCCCGCAGTGACCCACGCGGCCTGGCGAGCGGCCCCGTCCGCGACGTATTCGCCGGGCGGCGGCACGAGCACGGGCAGGCCGAACAGCGCGGGCGCGATGCGCCGGACGGCCTCGCTGCGGGCCCCGCCGCCGACCAGCACGATGCGGTTGGCCGTCGCGCCGTTGGCGACCAGCGCGTCCAGGCCGTCGGCCAGCGCGCAGAGCATGCCCTCGACGGCCGCGCGGGCCAGGTGGGCGGGGTCGGACGTCTGCAGGGTGAGGCCGTGGATCGCGCCGGTCGCGTTGGGGCGGTTCGGGGTCCGTTCGCCCTCCAGGTAGGGGATCAGGACCAGCCCGTCGGCCCCGGCCGGCGCGGACAGCGCGAGCGTGGACAACTGCTCGTGGTCGACGCCGAGCAGCCGGGTGGCGGCGTCCAGCACCCGGGCCGCGTTCAGGGTGACCACGATCGGCAGGAACCGGCCGGTGGTGTCGGCGAAGCCGGAGACCGCGCCGGACGGGTCGTTCGGCGCGACCTCCGAGGAGACGAAGACCGTGCCGGACGTGCCGATCGAGATCACCACGTCGCCCGGCAGCGCACCCGCACCCAGACCCGCGGCCGCGTTGTCCCCGGCGCCCGGCCCGAGCGGGGCACCGTTGGGCAGCGTGCCCGCGACGCCGGTCGGGCCGAGCACCTCGGGCACGATCAGCTCCCGGCCGAAGCCGAGCTCGAGCAGGTCGGGGCGGTATTTGTTGCTCGCCGCGGACCAGTAGAGGGTGCCACTGGCGTCGCTGCGGTCGGTGCGCAACGTCGCCAGGCTCTCGGCACCCGACAGCTTCCAGGTCAGCCAGTCGTGCGGCAGGCAGACCGCGGCCACCCGGGCGGCGTTGGCCGGCTCGGTGCGGGCCAGCCAGCGCAGCTTGGTGAGGGTGAAGCTGGCAACCGGGACGATCCCGACGGCGTCGACCCAGGCCTGCCGGCCCTTCTCCCCGCCGCCGAGGTCCTCGATCAGGTCGGCGGCCGCACCGGCGCTGCGCGTGTCGTTCCACAGCAGCGCCGGGCGGACCACCTCGCCGTCCTCGTCCAGCACGACCATGCCGTGCTGCTGCCCGGCGACGGACGCGGCCGCGACGTCGTCGAGCCCGCCGGCCTCGTCGATCGCCGTCCGCAGCGCCGACCACCAGGCGTCGGGATGCACCTCGGTGCCGTCGGGATGGCTGGCCCGGCCCTGCCGGACCAGCTTTCCGGTCTCGGCGTCGCGGATCACCACCTTGCAGGACTGGGTGGACGAGTCGATCCCGGCTACCAGCGTCATGCCGTCAATACTTCCTTACATTGTCGGGCTCAGCTTGTCAGCGGGCGCGCAGGACATGGTCGATGGCGAGTTGGTGCAGCTTCACGAAGCCGTAGCCCTGCGCACCGGCGGTGTCGACGTCGAAGTCCTCGAAGGCGCTGCGGTCGTTGAGCAGGTCGGTGTAGGTCTCGCCCGGGTTCAGGGTGGGGGTGCGCAGCTCGTTGACCTTGCTGGCGGCGAGCGCCTCCTGCACCACGGGATCCGCCCGGAAGGCCTGCGCCCGCTCCTTGAGCAGCAGATACATCCGCATGTTGGCGGCCGCCGAGTCCCACACGCCGACGCTGTCCTCGGTGCGGGACGGCTTGTAGTCGAAGTGCCGCGGTCCGTCGTACGCCGGGCCGCCCTCGGGGTTGCCGTGCTCCAGCAGGTCGACCAGCGCGAACGCGTTCAGCAGGTCGCCGTGGCCGAAGACCAGGTCCTGGTCGAACTTGGGGCCGTGCTGACCGTTCAGGTCGATGTGGAAGAGCTTGCCGTGCCACAGCGCCTGGGCGATGCCCTGGGCGAAGTTGAGATTCGACATCTGCTCGTGGCCGACCTCGGGGTTGATCCCGAACAGCTCGGGCCGCTCCAGGTCCTGCACGAACGCGATCGCGTGCCCGGCCGTCGGCAGCAGGATGTCGCCGCGGGGCTCGTTGGGCTTGGGCTCGATGGCGAAGCGCAGGCCGTAGCCGCGGTCCTCGGAATACTGCGCGATCAGGTTGAGACCCTCGCGGTAGCGGTCCAGCGCGGCCCGCACGTCCTTGGCCACGTCGTATTCCGAGCCCTCGCGGCCGCCCCAGAGCACGAACGTCCGGGCGCCCAGCTCGCCGGCCAGGTCGATGTTGCGCAGCACCTTGCGCAGCGCGTAGCGGCGCACGGAGCGGTCGTTGCTGGTGAAGCCGCCGTCCTTGAACACCGGATGGGTGAACAGGTTGGTGGTGATCATCGGGACGATCATGCCGGTCTCGTCGAGCGCCTTGCGGAACCGGGCGATCGTGGCGTCCCGGTGGTGCGCGTCGGAGCCGAACGGCACGAGGTCGTCGTCGTGGAACGTGATGCCGTACGCACCCAGCTCGGAGAGCTTGTGCACGGCCTCGACCGGGTCGAGCACCGGCCGGGTCGCATCGCCGAACGGGTCGCGGGCCTGCCACCCGACGGTCCACAGGCCGAATGAGAATTTGTCCTCGCGCGTGGGCTGGACCGACACGGCTACCTCCACGTAACAGAGCAGATTTGTTTATTGGTTGAATTATTTGGTCGGCGTGTGGCATTGTCAAGGCCGTGCCGGCCCCTCTTCGCTCCTCAAGCGCAGCACCCGTGCGGCAGGCGAGCGTCCGAGCCCATAATCTCGCGCTGGTCCTGCAAACCGTGGCGAACAGCGCTAATCGGATGAGTCGGGCGACCGTCGCCGCGACCACCGGGCTCACCCGGGCCACCGTCTCCGCCCTGGTCGACGACCTCGTCGCGGGGACGCTGCTGACCGAGCTGGAGCCGTCACCGCGCACCGGGGCGGGGCGGCCGGCGATGGGCCTCGCGCTCGCCCCGAACGGGCCGGCCGGGCTGGGCCTGGAGATCAACGTCGACTACCTGGCCGCCTGCGTGGTGGACCTGACCGGCGCCGTCCGCCATCGCCTCATCGAGCACGCCGACCAGCGTCCCGTCGGCGCCGCCACCGCCCTGGCCGGCCTCGGCGCCCTCGCCACCCGGGCGCGCGAGCTGGCGACGGCCGACGGCCTGCCGCTGGCCGGTGCCGCGCTGGCCGTGCCCGGTCTGGTCACGGCGGCCGGCCTGGTCCGGGTCGCGCCCAACCTGGGCTGGCAGGACGTCGACGTGCCCGCCCTGCTGCCCGCCCTGGCCGACTTGGCGCTCACCGTCGACAACGAGGCCAATCTCGCGGCGCTGGGCGAGCTGCGCGCCGACGGCGCCGGGACCGATTTCGTCTATGTCTCCGGCGAGATCGGCATCGGCGCCGGCATCGTGCTCGACGGCACCCTCTACCGCGGCGTACGCGGCTGGAGCGGCGAGATCGGCCACCTGCCGGTCTACCCGGACGGGCTGCCCTGCCGTTGCGGCTCACGCGGCTGCCTGGAGCGGTACGCGGGCCAGGAGGCGATCGAGGCCGACGGGGCGGACGCGGCCGGCCGGGCGCTCGGCATCGCCCTCGCCTCGGTGGTGAACCTGCTCGACGTGGACATGATCGTGCTGGGTGGCGCCTACGCTCCGCTGCTCCCCCGGCTCCGGCCGGGCATCGAGGCCGAGTTGCACCGCCGGGCGCTCACCGCGGACCTGGCCCCGATCACGCTGCGGGCCGCCACGCTGGGCGCCGACGCGGCGATGCGCGGGGCGGCCGACTCGGTTATCCGGGCGGTGCAGGCCGACCCGGCGACCTGGCTGAGCCAGACCAGCCGGCGCTGAGCCGCCGGGCCGTCCGGCCCATGGTGGACGGCCGGGACGCGACAGAGACTACGCGTGAGGATGACAATGTGGACGGGGGCGAGGACGTGTCCGATGGTCTGACCGCGAGTCGCCGGGCCCTCGCGCAGGCGCCCGCCGACGAGATCGTGGAGCGCCTGGCCGTCGTCGTCGCGAAGGCGTACGGCGTCACCGACCTCGAGCTGTTCCTCGTCGACTATCGGCTGGCCGCCCTGATCCCGCTGCTCGCCGGGGCGCCGGTCACCCGGCCGGGCGATCCCGCCTGGCGTTCGTTCGACCATCAGTCCGAGGTGAGCGCGGGGCGGGCCGGTTATCTGCCGGTCACCGCGCGGGGCGAGCGGATCGGCGTGCTGCGGGTCTCCCCGGCGCCCGAGGACACCGCGGAGCTGGCCGAGATCGCCACGCTGCTCGCGCACGAGCTGCAGTCGGCGGCGATGGGCACAGACCGGTACACGATGGCGGCCCGCACCCGGCGGCTCACGCTCGCCGCCGAGATGCAGTGGGAGCTGCTGCCGGGCCGCAGCCGGATCCGGCCGGCGTTCAGCCTGGCCGGGCAGCTGGAGCCCGCTTATGCGGTGCGAGGCGACACCTTCGACTGGGCCGAGCTCGACGGCCGGCTCTATCTGACCGTGCTGAACGGGATGGGCGACGGGATGCCGGCCGCGATGCTCAGCTCGCTGGCCACCCACGCGCTGCGCAACGCCCGCCGGGCCGGGCTGCCCCTCGCCGACCAGGCCGCCCTCGCCGACCAGGCGGTGTTCGCCCAGCACCGGGGCGCGACGCACGTGGCCGCGCTGATGCTGGAGCTGGACACGGCCACCGGCGCAGTGCAGGCGATCGACGCCGGATCGCCCCGGCTGCTGGTCCTGCGCGCCGGCGAGGTGCTCGACCAGCGGTTGGAGGCGCAGTTCCCGCTCGGCATGTTCGAGGCCTCGGAGTACACGCCGCAATCTCTCGCCCTGGAGACCGGCGACCGGCTGTTCGTGGTCAGCGACGGCGTCTTCGACGCATCCGGTGCCAGCGCCAAGTACGGCGACGCGGCGCTGAACCGCTTCGTCCGGCGCCTTGCCGCGCTGGCGCCGTTGCAGGCCGTCCGTTCGCTGCTGGGCGACTTGCGGGCGTTCATCGGCGACGCCGAGCTGGACGACGACGCCGTGGCGGTTTGCGTGGACTGGACCGGCCCCGGCACTCAATAAGGAGACACCGAACCCCGGGGTTCCGGTCCTTCGCTTGGTGCGGAGGATCTGAACCCCGGGGTTCGCTCGATTTCGGTCGTTGGCCGCTAGCTGGTGGCGCCCGACCGGGAGGAGATGGCCTGCAGGAAGATGTCGCCGATCTTCGCCGGGTCGGGGGCGATGAAGACTCCGCCCGAGCCCGTGGCGTTGGTGATCGACTCGAGCTCGCTGCGGTTGACCTCCGTGCCGATGCCGATGATGATCATGCGAACCGGGCGTTTCGGGTCGCTCAGCTTCTTGAGCTGGGCGAGCAGGCTGGTCCGGCTGATGCCGTCCTTGTTCTGGTTCTCCCCGTCGGTGAAGAGGATCACCGAGTTGACCGGGCCAGGCACCCAGCTGCTCTGCACGTTCTTGTACGCGGCCAGCGCCGTGTCGTACAGGCCCGTTCCGCCGCCGTCCTTCGGCACGATCTTGGTGATCGAGGCCTGCAACTGGGTGCGTGCCGAGGTCAACGGGCTGATCGGGACAAGCTCCTTCCACGCCTGTTTACCCTGCAATTCGGTGGAGAACAGCCACACCCCCACCGCCCACTTGTCGTCGAACAGCGCGAGACCCTGCGACGCGGCCGCCTGGGTGACCTTGGCCCGGGACGCCCCGCCGGCCGTCGGCACCGGCTCGAGCATCGAGCCGGACACGTCGAAGACCGCGAGCACCCGGCCCGGCAGCGTGATCGCCGACCAGCCGCCGAGGGCCTGGTTGATCACCGCGGCGTCGAGACCGCTGGCCGCGGCGCCACCGGCGTTGCCCGGGGCCACCGCCGCGGCGGAGGGCACCGGGGCGCCGACCGGCCGGGCGAAGTTGGCGCCCACCGTGCCGTCGGGGCCACGCAGCCCCACCGACGCGAGGGTGTCCTTGAAACTCGCCTTCTGCAACACCTCGCGCAGGCCGGTCGCGGCCGCGGCCTTGGGCAGGTCGACCTCGGGCAGGACCGCGTACGGGTAGTCCAGCGGCGGCGGGGTCGGGTCGAGGTAGAGCGCGGCCAGCGGGATCGCCGGCTTCTCCGCGTTGTACGCGACCACGTCCTCCTCGGACAGCGGCGCGGCGCTCAGGCTGCTCGCGACGTCGTTCGCGTCCGCCGAGTGCGGGAACTTCTGCAGCAGGTCGTCACGGAGCGAGGACTTGCCCGCGGCGAGCGCGCGCAGCGCGGCCACCTTGGCCGCTTGGCCGGCGGCGCCGGTGCCGGCGGCCTGCGCCATGGCGAGCAGGCCGGACAGGCCGGCGGCGTCCCGGTTCGGGTCGACGATGCCGGTCCGGACCGTGTTGCTCTTGGTCATCTGGGCGACCAGGTCCTTCCAGCCCAACTTCTTGTCGGGCCAGTGGAACGCCTGCTCGGCCACGGGCTCAGGCATCGCGACGACGACCGGGCTCAGCGCCACCGACGCACCGTCGGTGGGCACGAAGCCGGACGCCTCGGACTTGAGCCGGAGCAACCAGGTCGACGAGTCGGGGATCCAGACGTCCGGGGGCTGGATCGTGGCCCCCGCGGTGCCCACACCGGCCAGCGTCACCTGGTGCTCACGGGCGATCACCGCGGCCATGGTGGCCGGATTGATCGCCGTGACGTTCACCGAGACGCAGGTGCCGTTGACGGCAGCGCCGTTGGTCGCCCATTGGTTCGCGGCTTGATCGACGGCGGGCGCGATCTCGGTCGCGGCGGCGACGTTCAGCTTGATGGAACCCGTACAGCCGGAGTCCGAGAGTTGCTGGTAGCCGAGATAAGACCCGGCGATAACCACGACGATCGCCATCGCGGCTCCAACGACGCCCGCTCCTCTGAGATTGAAGTTTCTACGATGGCGGCCAGACACGCGGTCCATACTGCGCATAGGAAGAGCCGATTGCCATACACGTTCGGCCGAAAATTACTCGGATTGGAAGATAGGGGAGACGTCCTCACGATAGGTAGTGGACTGATCCCTAACAGTTCCGAGAAAGCGCGATAATTGCCCGGCTTGCGGCAATAACCCTCAATGCCCCTGAAGTCCGGTTCTGCTCAATCCTTGATCGTCACCGGGATCCACCGGAGCAGGCAGGTGGGGCTCGGCTCGGCGATCGGGTCGCCCTGCGGAGTGGGAACGCCGGTGTCCGGGTCGATCCGGAAGATCGTCACGGTGTGTGAGCGCTCGTTCGCCACATAGAGGTGCTCGGAGAGCAGCGCGATGTGCCGCGGCCACGCACCCCCGGTCGGCACCTCGGCCACCAGCGTCGCCGTCTCGCCGTCCCAGGCGAAGGCCGAGACCGTGTCCGGGCCGCGGTTGCCCACGTAAACGAACCGGCCGTCGCGCCCCGCGGTGATCTCCGACGGGAGGTTCGGCACCGTCGTCGCGCTCAAGGTGACCGTGCCGGCCTGCCGCAGCGAGCCGTCCGCCGCGGGCCGCCACCAGCTCAGCTCACCCGCCAGCTCACCGACCAGCAGCAGCGCCCCGGCGACGGACCGCAGCAGGTGCCGCGGCCCGGTCCCCGGCGCGGCGACCACCAGCGGCGGGAGCACGGTCAGCCGGCCGGCGTGCGGGTCAAGCCGGGTGTGCCACACCCGGTCGGAGCCCAGGTCGGTGACGAGCACGCCGGGCCCGTTCGGGTCGGGCGCGACCATGTGCGCGTGCGGGCCCTCCTGCCGCTCCACGACCGGGCCGGTGCCGTCGAGGTCGAGCAGGTCGGACCGCTCGCCGGGCACCCCGGCAGGATCCAGCGGGTGTACGGACACGCTGCCGCTGGAGTAGTTCGCCACCAGCAGGTGCCGGGCGTCCGCGGTGACCGCCAGGTGGCACGGGTGGGCGCCGCCGGTGGACCGGACGGCCACCTCGGTCAGCGACGCGTCCTCGGCCACGGTGAACGCGCTGACGGTGCCGGCCGTCAGTTCGTTCACCGCGTACAGGACCGGGAGAGTGGGGTGCTGGGCCAGGAAGGACGGGGACGGGGTGCGGGCCGCGAGGCCGATCCGGATCAGGTCGCCCGTGCCCGGGTCGCGGCGCAGCAGGGCAATGCCCTCGCCCTCGCCACCGGACTCGCCCGTGTAGCAGCCGACAAAGACGAACTCCCCATGCGCGCTCACACCGGGATCCAACCAGAAACGACGGCGGTCGTGCGGGATCTCGTCGACTCCCGCACGACCGTTTCGCTCCCTACCGGCCCGCGTGCGCCAGTTGGCGGCGGGCCACGTACTCGACCAGTTCGATCAGGACGTTGCGGGCGGCGTGCGGCTCGCGCGCGTCGAAGAGCACCACCGGCACGTCGGGATCCAGGTCGAGGGCCCGGCCGACCGCGTCGGCGCCGAACCTGCGCTCCGGATCGAAGCAGTTCACCGCGACCACGAACGGCGTGCCGCGCTGCTCGAAGTAGTCGATCGACGGGAAGCATTCGGCCAGCCGCCGGGTGTCGGCGAGCACCACCGCGCCGAGCGCGCCCTGCGACAACTCGTCCCAGAGAAACCAGAACCTGTCCTGCCCGGGCGTGCCGAACAGATACAGCTGCAGGTCGTCGGTGATGGTGATCCGGCCGAAGTCCATCGTCACCGTCGTGGTGCGCTTGCCCTCGATGCCCGAGGTGTCGTCGTAGCCGTCCGCTCCGGTGAGCACCTCCTCGGTCTGCAACGGTCTGATCTCGCTGACCGAGCCGACCATGGTGGTCTTGCCCGCGCCGAAGCCGCCGGCAATGAGGATTTTGAGCGCGACGGGGATGCGCGACTGTTCCGCCGCGTCGCGGTCAGAGCGCACGGAGTCCATTGACAACCGCCTTGAGTACGTCGACGTCGTGCGGCTGCGAAGCCGCCGGAGGCTCGTACAGCGAGATGAGCCCCGCCGAGCGTAGATCACCGAGCAAAACGCGCACTACTCCGATCGATAGGTCGAGTTTGGCGGCGAGCTCGACCACGGAGATCGGCTCCCGGCATGCCCCCACGATGGCATGATGCTCCGGCTGCAAGTGCGGCGTCGGCGGTGGGTCGGGCCCCGCCGCGACCACGAACGCGACCAGGTCGAACTCCCCGCCGGACGGGGCGACCCGGCCCTGGGTCATGGCGTACGGGCGGACCACCGGCCCCGCGTCGTAGTCCAGCCAGTCGTGCGGCGGCCGCCGCGGATCAGCCGGCATCGGCCGGCCGGTCGGGCGCGTTCATGAACTCTCCAACGCGGGTCACGAGCATCGCCATCTCGTACGCGATCAGGCCGAGGTCGGCGTCGTTGGCCGCCAGCACCGCCAGGCACGCACCCAGCCCGGCCGCCGTGACGAAGAGGAACGCCGACTCCATCTCCACCACGGTCTGCCGCACCGGGCCGGCCCGGAAATGCCGGCTCGCCCCCTTGGCCAGGCTCTGGAAGCCGGCGGCCATGGCCGACAGATGCTCGGCGTCCTCCCGGCTCAGCCCGGCCGAGGCGCCCATCATCAGCCCGTCGGCCGAGAGCACCACGGCCTGCTGCGCGGACGGAACCCGGTCGACCATGTCGTCCAGCAGCCAGCTGAGGTTCGCGCTCTGCCTTGTCGTCTGTGCCACTATGCGTCCTTCTCCGGCCTGTTCGGTTGGTCGTCGTCCATGGCTGCTCCGGCCGCGTTTCCGGCCGCATCGAACGTCTCCGCGGCCTCGGCGGCGGCGCCGGGCCGATCGGTGGTTTCGCCCGCCAGGGGCTCGTCGCTGTCCCGGATGGCCGGGAACATGACGGTAGCCGCCTCGGCCAACGTGGGCGCGTCGCCCGGCTTCGGTGGCTCGCCGGTCGCATCCAGGCCCGCGGCGGCGAGCCGGCCCCGGTTTGTGCCCCACTGCAGCGCGGTCATGATGCTGCGCACCTGCTCGGGCGACCGGGACGACGCGGCTATCGGCTCGGCGGCCGGCTCCCGCAACTGCGGCGCGAGGCTGGCCTGCCGGACCCGCCGGGGCAGGCCGTCCTCGGTGGAGTCGGCCCCCGGCTCCGTCGGTAGCTCCGCCGCCGGTGCGGGCGCGGCGTGCGCCGGGTGGGTGAGATGCAACAGCTCGTCGGGGCTTTCCAGCCCGGTCGGGAACTGCTCGGGGACCTCGATCCGCGGCTCGTGGCGTGGCCGGGTGCGGCGGCGCTGCACCAGGCCGTCCACGCTCAGGTCATCGGCGACCGCGCTCGGGCTGGGCCCGCCGGCCCCGGCCGAAGGCAGCTCCTGGGGCCGTGCGGGCGCCGTGGCCAAGCCGTTCAGGGCGATCGGGCGCCCGGTCATCGTGATCGAGCGCAACTTCTCGGTGCCCTGCCACTGCAGCTCGGCCAGCGAGTGCCGGGACGGGTCGTCGGTGCCGGTGCCGACCAGTGGCCGGTCCCAGGACCGGTCACCCGCCGACGAGCCGGCGGGCAGCGCCATCGGACCGGCCACCATGGTGACCAGATCGCCGGGGATCAGCACGATCGCGGTCACCCCGCCGTAGGCGGACGGCCGCAGCGAGACCCGGATGCCGTGCCGGGCGGCGAGCTGCGCGACCACGAACAGGCCGAGCCGCGCGCTGTCGGCGGGGTCGAAGTCGGGCGGCTCGCGCAGCCGCCGGTTCGCGTCCTCGACCGCCTCGCCCGACATGCCCAGGCCGCGGTCCTCGATCTCGATGGCGTAGCCGTTCGGCAGCACCTGGCCCGCGACCTGCACCCGGGTCTGCGGCGGCGAGAACGACGCCGCGTTCTCCAGCAGCTCGGCGAGCAGGTGGATGACGTCGCCGACGGCCCGGCCGAGGACCGCCGACGTCTCGATCGCCCGGATGTCGATCCGCTTGTAGTCCTCGACCTCGCTGATCGCGCCGCGGACCACGTCGATCACCGGGACCGGGTTGCGCCAGCCTCGGCCGGGCGCGGCGCCGGCCAGGATGACCAGGTCCTCGGCGTGCCGCCGCATCCGGGTGGCGAGGTGGTCGACCCGGTAGAGGTCCTCCAGCTCCTGCGGCTCGGTCTCGCGCCGCTCCATCCGGTCGAGCAGGGCCAGTTGCCGGTGCAACAGGGTCTGGCTGCGCCGGGCGATGTTGAGGAAGACCTCGTTGATGCCGCGCCGGACGTTGGCCTCTTCGACCGCGGACTGCACGGCGGTGCGCTGCACCGCGTTGAACGCGCGGCCGACCTCGCCGATCTCGTCCCGGCCGTACTCCAGTGGTGGGGTCTCGACGTCGACGTCGACCGCCTCGCCGCGTTGTAGCCGGCTGACCACGGTCGGCAGCCGCTCCCCGGCCATCTCGAGCGCCTCGCCGCGCAGCCGGCGCAGGCGGCCGACCAGCGAGCGGCCCACCCGGATCGACACCAGCAGCGAGACGACCAGCGCGATCAGGCCGAGCAGACCGGCCGCGCCGACCCGGATCAGCAGGTTAACCGCGACCTGCCAGGTTCGGTCGGCCAGTGCGGTGCCCTCGTTCACCTCGAACGCGCGCAACTGCTGCGACGACTGGTCGTACGCGGGCTGCCACTCCGCCGCGGTCACCGGCGACCGCGACCCGGCCTTGCTGTCCGCGATCAGCGTGTCCTGCAACTGCCGCAGCCGGGTGAACGCGGGCCCGGTGCTGAGGGTCTGGTAGGCGGTGCGTTCCGCGGCGGGCAGGCTGCTCACCCCCTCGGTGATCAGGAACTGCGCGATGCCGAGGGACTCCAGCAGCTCGCTGCGGCTATCCGCGCCGAACCGCCCGGCGGCGTTCGCCCCGGCGAGCAGCGAGTCGGCCCGGCTCAGATATTCCTGGCCGCGGCCCACTGTCGTGAGTGCCCGGGTCCGCCGGTCGATGTCGTCGTCGCCGAACGCCGTCGTGGCCTCGGCGATCTTGAAGCAGGAGTCGATGATGCTGTTGAAGCTGCCCTGTGCGCCGACGGCGTCGATCCCCCGGGCGTCGATGTGCTTGCGGTTGCCGGCCAGCGAGTCGAGATTGACGAAGATCTGGTTGACCGTGGAGCGCATCGTGGCGCTCACCGCGTCCCGCGCGTCCTCGCTGCTCGCGGCGCGGCGGAAGTCGGCGGCCGCCCGGTCGGTGGCGGACCGCTGGGTGTCCAGCGCGCCCCGCGCACCGTTCGGGTCGGACAGATAGACCACGGACAGGCGGCGCTCCTGCCGCAGCTGGATGACCAGCACCTCGGCGGGGTTGCCGATGGCGCTCTGCAGCGTCCGCGCGGACAGCAGGTTGAGCGCCGGCCCGGCGGTGAGGACAGTTGCGAAGATCCACAAGGCGAGCAGGGCGCTGAGCGGCACGATCACCAGGGCGATGATCTTCGAACGGATCGACCAGTTGCGGGTTTTCATCAGGCTCCGCCCGAGTGGAACGGCAGGGACTGACACCGAACACCCAGCAGCGGCGGTGCGGGGTGCGTGCGCCTTCGGCAGAATACGTAATGGTTTCGACTTCGACCAGCTCCCCACAGTACGATATATGTGTTGTCTGTCCTATTCGTCCCTTGGATTGGCACGTCGCACTTGCGACAAACGGCTCCGGACCGGTCGACTCGCCCGGTGCACCCCGTCGGTTGCCGTCGATCTGGTCGGCATCGATCGAGCCCACTCGGTGACGCTGCGACCGCGCCCTGGTCACAGCGCGCGAGTGCCGTGTTTTCACCTGGTTCCGCAAAACCGGATTGATGACCCTGGTTGGGTGGGCATACCTCCACGCGAAGAAGGAGGAGTCCCCATGTCCCCGGTAGTTGTGATCATCCTCACCATCGTCGCGGTGGTGATCATCGCCGCAGTCTTGTATGGCATCCAGGTCAACCGCCGCAAGCAGCTGCAAAGCACATTCGGGCCCGAATACGACCGGGTCGTCGCCGACACCGGCAGCCGCGCGGACGGCGAGAAGGAGCTTCGCGAACGCGAAAAACGGCATGCTGAACTGGAGCTGAAGCCCCTGTCGGCGGAGTCCCAGGCCACCTACGCTGCCGCCTGGGAGGAGGTGCAGATTGACTTTGTGGACAGCCCCGGACAGGCGGTCTCGACGGCCGACGAACTGGTCACCCGACTGATCACCGAGCGGGGTTACCCGACCGCCGACTACGACGAGCAACTGGCCAATCTGTCCGTGGACCACGCACGGACCCTCGGCCACTACCGCGACGCGCACGCGATCAGCCAACTCAGCGCCAACGGCGAGGCCAGCACCGAGGACCTACGGCAGGCGCTGGTGCATTACCGTGCGCTCTTCGCCGACCTGCTCGGCACCAATCCGCTGAAGGCCTCACCGAACGGCACCGCCGTCACCGCCAGCACCACCGACCCGGCCGGCACCGACCGCTCTGTGGACGCAGAGCCGGCGCCGGCACCCGCGCAGAGTGCCAAGCCTGACCACGACACCGACGTCGCGGGCTCCCGTCCCGACACCAAGAGAAGTTGAGGAGCGAGGACATGCGTTTCTTCTCCAACGACGCCAAAGAAACCAACGACGACGTCCAGACCCGCCCGGAGGACGACTCCCCGGCCGTGCCGCAGCAGCGCATCGGCTCGCCCTGGTCCAACGCTCCCGCCGACAGCCCGGCCGCCGAAACCCACGAAGCCGAAACCGATGAGCCGGACGGCGTACCCGACGCCGACGACCGTCTCGACACCGAGCCCGCCGCCGACCACGACGACACGACGGCCGACGACACCGCGGTCGATGACACCGTGGTCGACGACACCGTGGGCGATGACACCGTGGTCGACGACACCGTCGCTGATGACACCGTGGCCGATGACGAAGGTGCCGAATCCGCTAACGACGACCAGGTCGACCTGTCGCTCGATGAGCAGGACAACCTCGACCAGCCGCGGGCGGACGACGAGCCGGCCGAGGATGACGACGAGACCGTGACGTCGCCGGACGCATCGGCCGACGGCCTGGTCGACCAGCCGGCGGACACCGAGACGACAGACACCGAGACGACGGAGCCGGAGCCGGAGCCGGCGGACGACGAGCCGCACGCCGTCGACGCTCCGCTCGACAGCGACACGTCGGACGAGACGCCCGCCGCCGAGGCCGACACGCCCGCCGCCGCACCGGTCGAGTACGGCAGCAGCACCACGACTTACACGAGCGCGGCTTCGGCCAACGGCTCCGAGCCGGCCGTCGAGGACCCGACGCCGGCCGACACAGCGGACAACACGGTTGCCGTCGCCGCGGTTCCGGTTGCCGCCGCACTCTCCACCCCGGCGGAGGCGGAGGCCGGAAAACCCGGAAGCGTGCCCGAGAAGAACATCGACTCGTTCTTCGGCGAGGACGCCGCGAAGGGATTCCAGGAGCGCTGGCGCGACGTGCAGCTGCGGTTCGTGGACAGCCCGAAGGACGCCACCGCCGAGGCCGCCGCCCTAGTCGACGAGGCCGTCGACCAGGTGACCGCGAACCTCAAGGCGCAGAAGGACACCCTGCTCAGCGACTCCGACGACACCGAGAAGCTCCGGCTGGAGCTGCGCGGCTACCGGGAGATCCTGAACAAGGTTCTGTCTCTCTGACCGCCGCCGGCTAGCCCGGATGCCTGACAGCAGATGTCAGGTATCTGGGCTAGCTTGCTGTTATGCGCGCGTCCCGGCTCGTCTCGCTTCTGCTGCTGTTGCAGACCCGGGGCCGGATGACCGCGCAGGCGCTCGCCGAGGAGCTCGAGGTCTCGATCCGCACGGTCTACCGCGACGTCGATTCGCTCGGCTCGTCCGGCGTGCCGATCTACGCCGATCGCGGGCCGGCCGGCGGCTATCAGCTGCTCGACGGCTACCGCACCCGGTTGACCGGGCTCACCGGCGACGAGGCCGGTACGCTCTTCCTGGCCGGGGTTCCGGGGCCGGCGGCCGAGCTGGGCCTCGGGTCGGTGCTGGCCGCCGCCGAGCTCAAGCTGCGCGCGTCGCTGCCGGGCGAGCTGGCCGACCGGGCGGACCGGGTCCGCGACCGGTTCCACCTGGACGCGCCCGGCTGGTTCCGGGCCGACGAGCCGACCCCCTATCTGGCCACCGTGGCCGGCGCCGTCTGGAGCGAACGGATGCTCCAGGTCCGCTATCGTCGGTGGAAGGCGCCGCGCGAGGTCACCCGTACGCTCGCGCCGTTGGGTGTGGTCCTGAAAGCCGGCCGGTGGTATCTGGTCGCTCGCTCGGGTGAACGGGTCACTGCCTACCGGGTGGTGAACATTCTCGAGGCCGAGCCGCTGGACGAGCCGGCCGACCGGCCCGACGGCTTCGACCTGGCCGGCTTCTGGCAGGAGTGGACCAAGAAGTACGAACGCAGCGTCTACACCGCCGAGGCGACCGTCCGGATGACGGTCGAGGCGCTGGACCGGATGGCGTTCGTCTTTCCGCCCGAGATGGCCCGGGTGGCGCGCGCCAACGCCGGCGAGCCGGACCCGGACGGCTGGTTGCGGACCATCGTGCCGATCGAGTCGGTCAAGCAGGGCCACATCGAGCTGCTCAAGCTGGGCGCCGACGCCGAGGTGCTGGCCCCGATCGAGTTGCGGGACCGCTTCGCGGCGACGGCACGCGGCCTGGCCAACACCTATCTCTCCGACCTCAACTCAGGCTAAGGATGAGAACATGACGATGCCTCCAGACCTGCTGGCCCACAACAAGCAGTTGATAATCCAGTTCCGCGCCGACGGTGGCGCCTCGATGGGCAACCGCCCGCTGCTGCTGCTCACCACCCTGGGCCGGCGGAGCGGCCAAAAACGGACCAGCCCGATGATGTACGTACGCAGCGACGACGACCGCGTGCTGGTGATCGCGTCGAACAACGGCGCGCCGGCCGACCCGCTGTGGTATCGCAACCTGATCGCCGACCCGCACGTCACCGTCGAGTTGCCCGGCCAGGAGTTCGCGGCGACCGCGGAGCCGCTGACCGGCGCCGACTACGACCGTGAGTGGGCGCGGATCAAGGAGAAGTTCCCGTTCTTCGCCGACCACGAGCTGCGCTCGGCCGGGCGGCAGATTCCGGTGGTCGCCCTCAATCGGGCCGGCTAGACGGCCGCCGAGAGGCCGTTGCCCGATCCGTCGTCGGAGCCGGGCGGCGGCGATGGCGGGGCACCCGGGCCGCCGCCCCCGTCACCGTCGGAGGGCGGGCCGCCGGTCGGCTCGGTCGGCGGGGTGGACGGCTCCTCGCTCGGCGACGGCGAGGCGGTCGGGCTCGACTCGCTCGGGCTGGCCGACGGGCTGGCGGAGGGCGTCGCGCTCGACTTGCGCGGCTTGGGTGTCTGCGTGATCAGCGGCTCGACATTCGACTTCGGATCGGAGCGGATCACTCCGGTCGAATCGTCGGGCGCGGCACCACCCACGCCGCCGACGCCGTCCTGCTGCTGCACGGTGACGGCCGGCGGCCGGCTGGGCTCGCCGTTCGCATGGCCGAACTGGGCGCCGAGCCACATCGCCGGCCCGAGACCCACGGCGATGATGGCTCCGAAGAGCGCTAGCGGTCCCCGCTCCATCAGCGCCCCCCTTCCACTGACGATCATCGCTACCGCGATCGGCTGTGCTCTACCCAATTTCGCGAAGGGCTAAGCCAACAACGGCTGATGTCATTGTTACCTGAAGCGACAGCTTGGTTACGGGTTCGTCGGGGATATGACCATGTGCTTAGGAGCACGGACCGGACGGCCACATAGTTCATGGCCGGAAGTGGGGCTTTTCGCGGTCGTTGCGAGTTCCGGGCGGACCCGGCGGCCGGCTAGCGGGTCCGGGCCAGGAAGGCGACGGCGTCGTCCAGGGCGGCCCAGCCGCCGGGCAGTTCGTCGGAGTCGAGCGCCGTGCGCAAGCTCAACGTGCCGCCGTTGCGCAGGCTCAGATCCCAGGACTTCGGCGTACGCCGGGTCTGGGTCAACCGGGCCACCTCCGCGTACGGGACGAACCGGCTCCCCGGCGCGGCCGCGTCCCGCTGGTGCGGCACGTCGGCCGCGGCGAACTGGGCCAGCCGCCGCTTCGCCGAGCCGTTGCGGGACCGGGGCAGGCCCGGGACCAGGAACAGCCCGGTGTCCACGATCAGCAGGTCGGTGCGGGCCCCGTCGACGACCATGTTGACCACGCCGCCGACCACTTCGCCGCCGGCCACCACGCCGGGCGCCCCGGCGGGCGATGCGGCGGCGGTCGCCTCGAGGTCGATGCCGAGGGCGGCCAGCCGTTCGCGGGCCGCGCCGACCGTCGCCGGGTCGCCGACCAGGGCGGCCGGGCCGGCCAGGTCGAGCGGGCCGCCGTCCTGGGCGACCAGGGCCGCGGTGCCGGTCCAGCTGTGCCGCCACCGGCCGACGCCGCTGTTCAGGGCGGCCAGCGCGAGCAGCAGGGTGACCAGCTCGCCGATCCGCCCGGCCGTCTCGTCGCCGGGCAGGTCCGGGAACACCGTCTCGGCGACCTTGTGCAGCTGGCCGTCGGCCGCGAGGTCGAGCACTCCGGCGGCGCCCTCGACCGGCCGGCCGGCGGCGCGCGAGATGGTGCCGAGGGCGGCCTCGGCCTCGCGCTGCATCTCGACGGAGCGCGCGGCCCCGAAGAACTCGTCCCAGCCGACGGTGGTGCGGCCCTGCGGCGGGTAGGCGACGGCTTGCAGCGCCCGCCCGAGCCCGGGCAGGTCGGGAATGAGCTCCGCCTCGTCAACCTCGGGCTCGGCCGTCGCACCGGCGAGCGGGCCCGCCGCCGAGCCGCCCGAGCCGGCCGGAGAAAGCCGGGAGTCATCCGTCGCCGGCGCGCTCGGCCCAGCCCCGGTCATCTCGGTGGCGCCCGGCCCAGCTCCAGCCGGTGCCGCGGCAACATCCGGCCCAGCGCCAGCCGGTGCCGCAGCCCCTGCCCCGTCGGCGGTCGTCGCGGCAACGCCCGACCCAGCCCCGACCAATGCCGTGGCACCCGACTCCGCGCCAGCGGCCGTAGCGGTGCTCGCGCCCGCGCCAACGGCCGTAGCGGTGCTCGCGCCGGCCGCTGCGGTGGTGCTTGCTCCCACGCCGGCCGTCGCCAGCTCGGTGGTGGGGATCTGGGCCAGGGCTGCCAGGCGCTCCGGGACCGGCGGGTGGGTGCTCCACCGGCCGGGCGCCGGATAGTCCCGCGACCGCAGCCGGTTCACCTCGTCGGCGCGGGCCGCGAGCATCCGCAGGAAGCCGCCGAACATGTCGTCCGGGACGTGCCCGGCGCGCCAGCCCGGACCCACATACTCGGCGTGGAAGACGCGCTGCAGGGCGTCGAGGGCGGGCAGGTCACGCAGCACCGCGGCGGCCGCGCGGCCGCCCGCGAACTGTGCCGCGAGCCGGTCGGCCGCCAGCTCCTGGGCGCGGCTGAACGGCGTGTCGACCCGGCGGTACCACTCCGCGTACGCGCGCAGCAGGGGTCCTGCGGGGTTGCGCCGGGTGATCCGGGGAACCGTGCGGCCGACGGCGATCCGGCCCCGGTAGGCCATCGGCGCGAACCGGCTCAGGGCGGGCGAATAATGGGCCAGCTCGTGCACGACCACCGCGCGCAGGTGCCCGATGTCCCAGGCCTGCAGCAGCGGCAGGCCCAGATAGAACTCCCGGCGGCCGCCGAACAGGCCGAGCAGGCGGGTGCGTTCGCTGAGCGTCGCGGCCGCGTCGGCGACCACGACGACCTTGTCGGGCGCCCGGGTGCCGGCGGCCGCGGCGGCCTCGTCGAGCAGCGCCCAGAGCCGTGGGGCGTCGGCCCGGGAGACCGGCACGCCGACCGGCTCGGCGCGGCGGACGTGCAGGGCGCGGCGGGTGGCGTACGCCATGATCCCGACCGTCGCGAGGCACACGGGCGCGCCCAGCCGCAGCGCCACCGAGCCGGGCAGCAGCGACAGCACGAGCAGCACCGGGACGACGACCAGCGCCAGCTGCACCGTCGCGACCACGAGGAACCCAGCCAGCATTGCTGCCGACGCCGGCGCCCGATTCTTCACGGCGCAAGCGTAGGGTCACGTCGAAGTGATCTTCCCGCGGGGCACTCCCCCTGGTGGCCGGCAACAGTGCCCCGAAGGGCCGAGTTGACGTGCGGAAATATCGCCCGGAGCGGGCTCGCGCGGTGCCCGAAAATTAAGGAAAACTTCGGTCGTTCGGGCAGGCCGCCCCGGCGGTTCGGGCCCCCTACCCGATTCCCGCCTGGTCCGGCCAGTCGATCTCGGGCGAGCGGTGGTATGCGATCCCCTGGGCCGTCCAGCGCGGCCCCCAGGCGGCCAGCCGCCGCCGGAACGACGCCCACTCGTGCGTTTCCCGGGGCGACCAGCCAATCTCGGCGATCGCCGGCAACCGCGGAAACGTCATGGTCAGCACGTCGTCGAGGGTGCGCAGCGTCTCGGCCCAGAGCGGCGCCTCGACGCCGAGCAGCGCCTCCTCGCCGACGCCCGGCAGCCGGGTCGCCGGGTCCCAGTCGTACGACTGGGCGACGCTGATCAGCGCGGCCCAGTCCAGGCCGAGCGGGCTCTCGGCGGTGTACTTCATGTCCAGATAAGTGCGGTCGGCCGGCGACATGATCACCTTGCTGCCGTTCGCCGCCGCGCGCGCGGTGCCCTCGTCGGCCGCCTCGATCCGCCAGAACTGCGGGACCGCCGTCTCGGGCAACTCGACCGCGGCCATCTCGTGCCAGCCGACGGCGCGCTTGCCGTACTTGGCGACCAGCGGCAGCACCCGCGTGATGAACGTGCGGTAGTCCTCGGCGCTGGTGGCCTGGGCCTCGTCTCCCCCGATGTGTAGAAACGGGCCCGGGGTCAGCGCGGCGACCTCACGGATGACGTCCTCGACGAACGCGTACGTCTCCTCCTTGCCGGCCACCAGCGAGCTGTAGCCAACCTCCTGGTCGGTGCGCGGGCCGGCCGGCGTCCCGTCCGCGGTCAGCTCGCCATAGGCGGCCTGGGCGGCGTTCACATGCCCCGGCATGTCGATCTCGGGCACGATCGTGACAAACCGCTGCGCCGCGTACGCCACCAGATCGGCGTAGTCGGCCCGGGTGTAGAAGCCGGGGCCGGCGCCGTCCACGCCCGTCCCGGCGCCGCCGCCGACCTCGGTGAGTCGCGGCCGGCCGTCGATCTCCAGCCGCCAGCCCTGGTCGTCGGTCAGGTGCAGGTGCAGATAGTTGACCTTGAACTGGACGATCGCGTCGACGTACGCCTTGACCTCGTCGACGGTCCAGAAGTGCCGGGCCACGTCGAGCATCACGCCCCGGTACCCGAACCGGGGCCGGTCCACGATCTCGCCGCCGGGCAGCGTCGAGCCGGTCGCCGGGACCAGTTGACTCAGCGTCTGCGCGGCCCAGAACAGGCCGGCCGGGGTGGCGGCCCGGATGGTGACGCCGTCGGCCGCGATCGAGAGCGCGTAGCCCTCGTCGCCGTGCTCGCCGGTCTCGTCGAGCACCGACGTGATCTCGGCCGCGCCGGCGCGCACCGGCAGGGGGAGGCCGGTCGCCGCGCGCAGCAGCCCGGCCAGTTGCTCGGCTCCGGGCGCGGCGCTGATCGCCGTACTGTCGCTGATCGTGAAGTCGGCGGCCGGAACGGGCCGCACCTTGGCCGGCGCCGGGATCACGTCGCCGAGCGCTCTGGTTGATTCGGGCACGCGCTGACTCTAAAGCAAGTTTCCTGTAAGTCAGCCATCCAGCCGGCTGCACATGTGTGACGGATATCGTGAGGCCATGCCGATCAGCACCCGTCGCGCGGTCCCCGGCGATGCCGCCGAGCTGCACAAGCTCGCCGCGCGCACGTTCGGGCTGGCCTGCCCGCCCGGCACCGCGCAGTCCGACGTCGACGCCTTCATCGCGACGAACCTGTCCGAGCCGAAGTTCGAGCAGTACCTCAAGGCCGACGACCGGATCATCCTGCTGGCCGCGGACGACGGCGCACCGGCCGGCTACACGATGCTGGTCGGCGGGCCGATCACCGATCCCGATGTGCGCGCGGTCGTGCCGGCCACCGGCAGCATCGAGCTGAGCAAGCTCTATGTGCTGCCGGACAGCCACGGCAGCGGGATCGCGGGCGAGCTGCTGCGCGAGACGCTGGCGGCGGCGGCCGGCACCGGGGCGACGTCCTGCTGGCTGGGGGTCAACCAGCAGAACGCGCGGGCGGCGGCGTTCTACGCCAAGCACGGCTTCGAGATCGTCGGCACCAAGCGGTTCCTGGTCGGCGAGCTGTTGCACCACGACCACGTCCGGCTGCGTCCGCTCCCTTAGTCGCGGGCGGCGGCGCCGGTGGAGAACCAGGTCGGTGCCGCCGGGTCGAGCGCCCAGCCGATCCGCCGGCGGGCCAGGTCACTGAGCGGCGGCAGGTCGTCGAGGGCGAACCAGCCGACCGCCAGCGACTCGTCGTCGTTCACCCGGGCCTCGCCGCCCACCGCCCGGCAGCGGAACGCGATGTCCACGTACGCGCACTCGTCGCCGTTGGGGTAGGTGTTCGGCGGCTGGCTGATCACGCTGATCACCCGCTCGGCGACGACGTGCACGGCCGTCTCCTCGTAACACTCCCGGACGGCGGTCTCGGCGGGCTGCTCGCCGGGGTCCATGACGCCCGCGATGAGCGCCCAGTGCCCGTTGTCGGCCCGCTCGGCGAGCAGCACCCGGCCCGCGTCGTCGAACACCACCGCGGTGACCCCGGGCAGCAGGAGCAGCCGCGTGCCCAGGTCGTCGCGCAGGCTCTTCAGGTACGGCGAAATCGGCATACCGGCCAACTTAGGCGCCGATCGCGAGCCGGATCCCCTTTCGGCGGAGCGTGTCCCGGGTGACGATGGGGCCATGTGCCGAAGCATCAAGACCCTGCGCGAGCCCTACACCAGCGACGTCACCGACGACGAGATCCAGGCCGCGGCGCTGCAGTACGTCCGGAAGATCTCCGGTTTCCGGGCGCCGGCCGCGCACAACCAGGAAGCCTTCGACGCCGCCGTCGCGGCGGTGACCGCGGCCACGGCCGAGCTGCTCGACAACCTGGTGGTCCGCTCCTCGCGAGCCGCGTAGCCGCTAGCTGAGCAAAGGGCGGACTTCCTCGGCGACGAAGCGGAGGAAGCCTTCGGGGTCGGGCTCGTCGGTGGTTGGTTGCAGCACGACTGTGGTCGCGCCCGCCTCGATCCAGCGTTCGAGGCCCGCGGCGACCGCCCGCGCGTCGCCGGCCACCCCGGGGTCGTCCATGCCATAGCGGCTCTGCTGCTCGGCCAGCCGTTCCGCGGCGCCCGGTCCGGTGGCGGCGGGCACAAAGACCACCAGGTCGTGGTCCTTCTCGGTGCCGATGTGCAGCTTCGCCGTGCGTACGCCGCTCGGCGCCGTCCCGCCGGTCAGGATGGTGCCGTCGGCCAACTCGCCGGAGAGCGCCAGCGTCTTCGGCCCCGTGGCGCCGATCAGCAGCTCGGGCGCGGGCTCCGGCGGCCAGTCGAGGGCGACCTCGTCGAGCCGCACGTACCGGCCGCGGGTGGTGACGGTCTCGCCGTTGAGCAGCGCGCGCAGCGCCGTCGTGTACTCCCGCAGCAGGGTCATCGGCGACGCCACCTGCGCGCCGACCTGCTCCATCCAGTCCTGCACGCCGTGCCCGATGCCGACGATGGCCCGCGCGCCGAAGAGCCGGCGCAGCGTGGCGATCTCCATCGCGGCCAGCGCGACGTTGCGGAACGGGACGGGCAGGATGCCGATGCCGACCTGGAGCCGGGTGGTCGCGGCCAGCGCGGCCACCGCGGCGGCGACACCACCGGCCAGGAAGCAGTCCTCCCACAGCCAGAGCTGCTCGAGGCCGGCCTGGTCGGCGGCGCGGGCCAGGGCGGGCAGCCGCTCGGGCGGGTTCGACGGGAGCACGATGGCGCCGAGGGTGGTCACGGCCCCATCTAACTCCCGCCGCACAAGCTTCACCGCGCTGACCTGCATGTCAAACCGCGGCGGCCTCCACCGAACGACCGAACCCGCACGGGGGATGGCGCGCAGCCAGTCCGTTGACCGGCATGCAAGACCAACTCACACTTCGGTGTCGTTGCCGCGCGTATGCCGCCGAATCAGGGATGGTCGCCCATGCAGGTGCAGGTGCCGCACCCGCCCGCCGAGCCGGCCGAGCGGATCCGGCTCCGGCTGCCGCCCGAGCCGACCTCGCCGGGCGTGGCCCGCAATCTGGTCACCGACGCCTGCCTGGCCTGGCGGCTGGCGCCGATGCTCTATCCCGGTCGCGCGGTCGTCTCCGAGTTGGTGGCCAACGCGGTCGAACACGGTGGCACCGAGCTCGACGTCAGCGTCTCCTGCCGGGCCGGGGCGCTGCACCTGGCCGTCCGCGACGGGAGCCGGACGCTGCCGCGCATGCTGGAGCTGGCGGCGCCGGTCGCCGGCCGGCCGTTGGACGAACGCGGCCACGGGCTGCGGGTGGTCGAGGCCGACTCGGTCGCCTGGGGCGCCACCCCGGTCCCGAACGGCAAGGTGGTGTGGGCGCTGATCCGTCCCCGCGACAGCCGCTCCCGCAGGTGGTGATCCCGGCTCCGGCGCGGCCATGATTTCAGCCAATACTTATATAAGCCAAGGCTGAAATGAGCCCCGGAGTTGTCGGAGCCGGCCGATAGGTTTCTCCTGCGGATCGGCGCCACGGGGGCGCCGATCCGTCCAAACTCCTCACGCGCCGCGCAGCAGGGCCTCGGCCGTGGCGCGCGCCCTGACCCGCAGCTCTTCGGGGGATTCGATGGTGAATTCGGCGGCCAGCGCACCCAAGATCCAGATCGGCCAGCTCAGGTCGTCGACGCTCATCCGCAGGCGGCTCGCGGCCGGGCCGAGCGGCTCGACGGTCCCCCACTGGCCGACCGTCGCCTTGACCGTCTCGGCGGCCACAGCGATGCGGATCGACACGTCGTAACGGCTCGGGATCGCGGTGAGCCGCGAGCGCATCCACTCCACCGGGTCGCCGCCGGGGATCTCACGCGGGCGAAACCGGGCGCCGGTCAGCGCCGGGTTCGTCAGGCGGTCGACCCGGAAGCTGCGCCAGTCGCCCCGGTCGGTGTCCCAGGCCACCAGATACCAGCGCCGGCCCAGCGAGACGAGCCGGTGCGGCTCGACGTGCCGGGCCGCCGCCTCGCGATCGCGCGGCGTGTAGTCGAAGCGCAGCCGCTCCTCGCCGCGGCAGGCCATCGCGATCGTGGTCAGCGCCGTCGCGTCCACGGTCGGGCCGCCGCCCAGACTGCCCGGGCTGGTGACCGACTGCAGGGCGTCGATGCGCTTGCGCAGCCGGGGTGGGAGCAGCTGGATCACCTTCGCCAGGGCCCGCACCGAGGTCTCCTCGAGCCCACCGACCGCGGCCGCCGCCGAGGTGCGCAGCCCGACCGCGATGGCCACCGCCTCCTCGTCGTCCAGCAGCAGCGGCGGCACGGCCGTGCCGGCCTGCAGCTGATAGCCGCCCGCCACCCCGCGGGCCGCGTCGACCGGATAGCCGAGCTCGCGCAGCCGGTCCACGTCGCGGCGCAGCGTGCGCGGGCTGACCTCGAGCCGGTCGGCCAGCTCGGTGCCGGGCCAGTAACGGTGCGTCTGCAGCAGGGAGAGCAGCCGGAGCATGCGTGCGCTCGTGTTCGCCATGACTCCAGACTCCGCCCCATTGAGGTCAGAAAGTGACCGCTACGAACTCTAGCGTCGGTCCCATGATTGAGACGCACGAGTTGACCAAGCACTTCAAGGACGTGCACGCGGTCGAGGGGATCAGCCTGACCGTCGCGCCCGGCGAGCTGGTCGCCCTGCTCGGCCCGAACGGCGCCGGCAAGTCCACCACGCTGCGGATGCTGACCACGCTGATCCCGCCGACCGCCGGCACCGCCCGGGTCGCGGGCTTCGACGTGGTCGCGCAGCAGCGGCAGGTGCGGCAGCGGATCGGCTATATCGGGCAGGGCAACGGCGCCGGGCACAGCCAGCGCGGCCGGGACGAGCTGATCAGCCAGGGCCGGGCGTACGGGCTGAAGGCGTCCGAGGCACGCAAGCGGGCGGCCGAGCTCGTCGACTCGCTGGGCCTGGCCGAGGTGGCCGACCGTACGGTGTCGACGCTGTCCGGCGGTCAGCGCCGCCGGCTGGACATCGCGATGGGCCTGATCCACGCGCCCGGGCTGCTCTTCCTCGACGAGCCGTCCACCGGCCTCGACCCGCAGAACCGGGCCAACCTGCAGGAGCACATCCTGGCGCTGCGGGCCCGGCGGGAGACGACGATCGTGCTGACCACGCACTACCTGGACGAGGCCGACTCGATGGCCGAGCGGGTGATCGTGATCGACCACGGCCGGATCATCGCCGACGACACCCCGGCCCGGCTCAAGGCGAAGCACGTCGGCGACCGGATCACGCTGGGCTTCGACCACGAGGCCGACGCCGCCCGGGCGGCCGCCGAGATCGCTCGGCCGCTCGAGCGGCACGGCACCACAGTGCGGATCAGCGTGGCTGGTGCGTCGCGACTGGTCCCGGGGATCCTCGAGGACCTGCGCGTGGCGGGCGTCCCGGTCGCCGAGGTGGCGGTCACCCGGCCGACCCTCGACGACGTCTTCCTCACCCTGACCGGTCGCAGCCTGCGCGAGGGCGGCGCGGCCGTCGAGTCCGCCGGCGAGCGCGAGCTAGTGGAGGTCTGAAAATCATGCCCAACCTGGTCACCGACACCGGCGTCGTGTTCAGCCGCGAGCTGCGGCCGATGCTGCGCAACCCGTTCACCATCGTCTTCTCGATGGTGCAGCCGCTGGTCTTCCTGGCGCTCTTCGCGCCGCTGCTGCCCAAGGTCGAGGGCGGTTCCGCGCTGCAGTGGTTCGTGCCCGGCATCATCGTCATGTCCTGCCTGTTCGGCACCTCGATGACGGGCTCGAATCTGCTCTTCGAGATCCAGACCGGCTCGCACGAGCGGATGCTGGTCACCCCGCTGCGCCGGCCCGCGCTGCTGATCGGCCGGGCGCTCAAGGAGATCGTCCCGGTGCTCGCGCAGGCCGCCTTGATCGTGGCGATCTGCCTGCCGTTCGGCTTCCAGCCGCACCTCGGCGGGGCGCTGCTCGGGCTCGTCATCCTCAGCGTCTTCTGCCTGGGCCTGGGCGCGTTGTCCTACTCGCTGGCGCTGGCGGCGAAGAACCAGGAGTGGCTGTTCTGGACCGTGCAGCAGACGCTGCTCTTCCCGCTGCTGCTGCTCGCCGGCATGCTGCTGCCGGTCGACAACGGGCCGGGTTGGCTGCACGCGCTGTCGAGGTGGAACCCGCTGACCTACGTGGTGGACGCGGAGCGAGCCCTGTTCAACGGCGACGTCTGGGCGTCCACGACGGTCACCGGCGCGATCGCGGCGCTCGGCGTCGGCGCGCTCGGCCTGTGGGTGGGGACGCGCGCGATGAAACGGTCCGACTGACTGGGGCGCGCGACCGCTACCGTGATCCGCGGACGAGGGAGGTTCCACGGATGTTCCGGTGGCCGCGCAAGCGCACCCAACCTGCGCTGACGGAGCTGTTGCCGCGCGCGCTGGGCCGGCTCATCTCGGGGCTGGGCCGGCCCGAGAGCTCGCCTGCCAAGCCGCGCGGCAGCAATCCGGACGCCGCCGTCGTCGACTGCGGGGTCTACCTGCAGGGCGCCCGGCGGCCCGGCACCGTGTCCTTCGCCCAGGCCGCGCGCCAGACGCAGCGGCACCGCGAGGCGTTCGTCTGGCTCGGGCTGCACGAGCCGACCACCGCCACCATGCAGTCCGTCGCGACGGCGTTCGGGCTGCACGAGCTGACCGTCCAGCAGGCCGTCGTGGGCGGGCACCGGCCGGTCGCCGAGCAGATCGGCGACGTCGTGCGGCTGGTCCTGCGGACCGCGCGGTACGTGGAGCACGAGGAGCTGACCGAGACGTCCGAGGTGGTCGACACCGGCGACGTGACCGTGCTGATCGGGCCGCAGTTCGTCGTCACCGTCCGGCACGGCGCCGCCGGGGCGCTCTGGGAGGTGCGCAAGGACCTCGAGAAAAGGTCCAACCTGCTCGCCGAGGGGCCTTGGTCTGTCGCGTACGCGGTGTGCAGCCGGATGGTCGACCTCTACCTCGAGGTGGCCGGCCACGTGGAGCGGGATCTGGAGCGCCTCGAGGAGACCGCCTTCTCGGCCGACCAGTCCCCCAGCATCCCGCAGATGTATCAGCTCAAGCGCGAGATGGTGGAGTTCAAGCGGGCGGTGCTGCCGTTGCAGGAGCCGCTGAACCGGCTGCTCGACTACGCCGCGCTGCCGGAGGAGTTGCGGCCGTACTTCGTGGACGTACGCGGGCGGCTCGCGCGGGCGGTGGACCGGGTGGCCGGCTTCGACGACCTGCTGAACTCGATCCTGCAGGCCCGGCTGGCGCAGGTGGCGGTGGATCAGAACAACGACATGCGCAAGATCGCGTCGTGGGCGGCGATCGCGGCCGTGCAGACGGCGATCGCCGGGATCTACGGGATGAACTTCGAGCACATGCCGGAACTGGGCTGGAAGTACGGCTATCCCGCGGTCTGGGTCGTGATGATCGGCGCGGCGGTGCTGTTGTACCGGAGGTTGAAGCGGGTCGGCTGGTTGTAGTCTCTGTGCCGCTGCCGACCCACCGTGCCCGTGACGGTGAGCCCGGCAGCCGGTCACGCAGCGTCAATCCGGTGGCCGACGCCATGTCAATCGGAAACCCGACAGCGACGGGTCGGCGGTCTACCGGCGGGACGGCCGGGGTCACACGGCTCGCATACCTCCACCGAACGGGTCAGTACATCCCCCAACTCGCAGGGCGGTGACCCGGAAGGTGTGGGGAGTGCAACCCGCTCCGCTCTACCGGTCGCATACGTGGCGTAATTACCGTTTGGCTTCGATCACTGCAGTGGGGGCACTGGTGGATAACTCGAACACCCGAGCGGGAGGTCGCGCGTGACCGCGATCGAGACCGTACCGGAACAGACCGACGCCGTCGTTGCCGCGAACAGCGGCCTGATCCAGAAGTTGCGCGGTCATCTCGATCTCTTCCTGAATGCCGGCTCGCTGATGGCGACCACGGCGATCACGTCGCTGTTCGGCTTCATCTACTGGTGGGTGGCGGCCCGTACGGCGCCCGCCGAGGCCGTCGGGCAGGCCTCCGCCGCGGTGTCGGCGATGACCTTGATCGGCACGATCGGCATGTTCGGCATGGGCACGATGCTGATCTCCGACCTGCCCGGCATCAAGGGCCACAAGTGGGACCTGATCTCCACCTGCCTGCTCGTGGCGGGCAGCGCCGCGACGGTCGGCGGCCTGATCTACGTCGCCCTCGCGCACCTGGCCATCCCCGGCCTCAAGGACGCGCTGGGCAGCACGCCCGCGACCATCCTGCTGGTCGTCGGCATCGCGCTGAACGCCATGACGCTGGTCCTCGACGAATCGCTGGTCGGCCTGCTCCAAGGCCCGCTGCAGCTGATGCGCAACGCCTGGTTCTCGGTCATCAAGCTGGTGCTGCTCGGCGCCTTGGCGGTGCTGCCGATCACGCTTACCGGCGGCGAGCTGCTGCTCACCTGGGTCGCCGGCATCGTGCTGTCGACCGCGATCCTCGGCTCGGCGCTGCGCCGGCGCGGCATGATCGACACGCTCCGGCCGCGGCTGGCGCTGCTGCGCGGCCGGGGCCGGCAGACGTTCGACCACAACCTGCTCAACCTGGCGACCTACCTGCCGCGCGCGGCGCTGCCGCTGGTCGTCACCGCGGTGCTGTCGGCCGAGGCGAACGCGTCGTTCTACACCGCGTTCATGGTGCTGTCGTTCCTCGCCATGGTGCCCGGCAACGTGGCGCTGACACTGTTCGCGGTGGCCAGCGGGGACAAGGCGGCGCTGCGTTCGAAGGTCCGGGTGGGCCTCGCCCTCTGCCTCGGCATCGGGCTGCCGGCCTCGCTGGTCGTGCTGGTGTTCTCCGGCCCAATCATGTCGATCTTCGGCGCCCAGTACGCGCGCTCCGCCGGCACCGCGCTGTCGATCCTCGCGCTGACCTACATCCCGTTCGTGTTCCACCACTTCTTCCTGGCGATCTCCCGGGTGCAGGGCAGGGTCCGCGGCGCCGGCGTCTTCTCGGTCTTCGCCGGGGTCGCCGAGCTGATCGCCGCCTGGTACGGCGGCAGTCGCGGCAGCCTCACCGAGCTGGTCGGCTGGGTCGCGCTCGTGATGGCGATCGAGACCGTCCTGGTGGCGCCGACCGTGCTGCGCGTCGTCTTCGCCGAAGCACCCATCGCCGGCCTCGCACCGAACGAAACGGAGAACGTCATGTCCACCACCAGCCTCACCCTGCGCGAGCGCGCCTGGTTGCCGCTGGAGTACATCCGCACCGTCGGCCCGCTGACCGGCGTCACCGCGGAACGCCTGCGGGGTGCGCTGATCGGCCTGCACGCCACCGATCCGACGCACCGGGCGGTCTCCCGTCTCGACCGGTCGGGTGCCCGCTGGGTGCACCTCAACGACCAGGCCTTTGCGGCGTACGTGCAAGACGCGGTGACCGACCTCGGCGACGCGCCGGCGGACTTCGACGCGATGACCCGGCGGCTGCTGGCCGAGCCGCGCGCCCACCACCCGGTGCGGATCCTGGTCGGCGGCGGCTACGTCGCGATGAAGGTGGCGCATGCGTACGGCGACGCCGGCCCGGTGAACACGTTGCTGCGTGAGCTGGTCCGGGCGGCCGGCGAGGAGCGGGCGGCGAGCATCCCGCCGATGCTGCGGCACAAGACTGCGCTGCCGAAGGCGTGGTGGAAGACGTTCGGGCTGTCCCTCGGCAAGATCAAGGCGAGCCTGGCGGTGCCGCGCGCGCCGCACGCCGCCCCGACGGAGCAACGTCCGTGGACCGCGGCGCTGACGGTCGAGACGGCTCGCTCGGCCGACGTACTGGGCAAGATGCGGGCCTGGCGCGACCAGTACTCCCCCGGGGTCACCACGTCGGCGATCACGTTCGCGGCGTGGACGGCCGCCCTGCAGCAGCTCGGCCTCGAGCCGGACCTGCGCGGCGGCACGTTCCTCGCGGACGCCCGCCGGTACGTGGACAAGGACATCAGCATCGACAGCAACTTCTGCTTCGGCCCGTGGCTGACGCCGGCCAGCCTGACCGACCCGGCGGCGATCCACACCACGCTGAAGGCGGAGCTGGCCAGCGGCCGGATGCTGACAATGATGCTGCTGCGCGAGACCAAGCTCATGATCACCGGCGCGCCGGGCATGCCGGACCCGTACCCGGGCGAGGCGCCGGTCGAGCCGCACCCGCAGCTGACGTTCAGCAACCAGGGCCGGCACGACGTGCTCGCCGACCTGCCCTGGGCGATCGACCCGGCCGGCCGGGTGAACCAGAGCGTCCCGACCCTGAACGGCCCCGAGGGCATCACGCTCACCACGTCGGAAATGGGCGGGGTGCTGCACCTGGAGGCAACCTTCCACGCCTCGACGTACGACCCGGCGCTCGTGGCCCGGGCCCTGCAACTGGTCTGCACGGACCCGGCGGCGCTGATCATGGCGACCCGCTGAGCCCGAACAAGAGCCGCGCGCGGCCGGCCGCCCCCGCCGGCCGCGCGCAACCTTGTCCGACCAGCAGCTAGCACTTGTTCGAGGGGAACCACGGCCGCGACGGCTCCGATTCGCCATCGCCATCGCCATCGCCATCGCCATCGCCATCGCCATCGCCATCGCCATCGCCATCGCCATCGCCATCGCC
>Ga0307515_10002912_pt1 | contig 36355 bp, 14 predicted proteins | sample 17_EM_MG_FD_194513 | JGI IMG/M metagenome (GOLD analysis project Ga0307515, IMG submission 194513) | Populus trichocarpa ectomycorrhiza microbial communities from riparian zone in the Pacific Northwest, United States - 17_EM | ecosystem: Host-associated > Plants > Roots > Unclassified | place... | reverse complement strand
GTACCTTACTAATTAACGCCAAAGGATGCACGGATCAAGACAATTCTGATCTGGAGGCAATTTGCAACCGAACATATTAGTAGAAGCTTAGACCATGTGGTATTATAAGTGCACTCCGTCGCTTTTCCTCACCACTCAATTTCAGCCACCGCAAACCTAATTCCTGCATTATCCACAGTAGCCCAGCTTCGCGGTCGACCCTCAACATCTAGGAACATTCAAGAGCGGAGCACAAACAGACAATGCAGTAACCCTCCACACCTCACTGAGTAGAACGAACGGCATCCCATCTGCTGATCGGTTACCACCCATAGCGAATTGTATCCTTCTCGTTCGTTGCTTTTCTTTAGCCCCGAGTTGACATGCAAGGCTTACGCCCCTCGCCAAAGTGCGGCTGGGAGTATCATGGCTGCGGGGCCGTCCTTCAGCCTTCTTCGAAATGCCTGCCACCTCTCTTCACCTCGTGTCTCTCCAAGATCCGACGAGCTTGCTTGATTCTTTGAATTACGACCTTCAAATGACGTTGTGTAGTCACAACATCACCTCCAATGGCGTCCCAAAGACCAGGAAGTTGCGAGGAAGTCGGCTGCAATGGGCGCAGTAGGAGAGTGTGGTACTGCGTTGATTGCTCATGCTGGCTGTGTGAGAACTGCTGGCCGGCTTATCGAAATCATGCTGATGGAAGACGAGGACGAGATGGACTGGAGCACGAAAAAACTAAATATCATGTCTTCAAAAAGCTGGAAAACATCATGGCTCCGTGCGCGTCCCTAGACGCGGTCGAAGAGCTCCACAGCCAGGATTTGGATTCAACCTGGTTTGGTCCGTATTTTTGCTCCGCTACGGCCCAAGGACCATTTAGAAACCTTGGCTAACGTTCATTCAGGCATCAGGAGAGATAGCAATGCTCAACCTCTCTTAGCCGACTATCCCATATACTCAGCGCTTATGGGACAATCTCTCCCAAACGGCGGGGCGAAAATTCCGCAATTGGCTTCTTTCATCGGACAGACGAGTAAGCAGCCAACCTTCCAACTTGCTATGCAAGACTCCTTAACCGCTTCTAGATGCGGGCAAGAGTACATTAATCAAGATGCTTATCAAGCTCCACGAGAACATCGACCATGTCGACGCTTCATTCCAGTTCCCTTCTCCAGTAGTTGCATCGGCCATCCAGACGCACATGCCAACGTCTGCTGATGTTCATCTTTACGCCGACCCAAGGACCTACAGTGAACGTACGCCGCTTCTCTACGCTGACTGTGAAGGGTTTGAGGGAGGCGAGAAGTTGCCAATCGGAGCAATAGAGAATCGGAGATCAGCCATCGATGCGGAGGCTTCGTTATCACGATTGACGCCTGGGCGGACCCGAGAGCTGGAGTGGGCCGACAAGCCTGAGAAGAGAACTAGGGAATTCGTGGTTAGACAGCTATATCCACGAATTCTCTATACTTTTTCAGATGTCGTCTTATTTGTTCTCCGAAACGCTAGGTATATCAACAACATCATTTTCTCATTCGACTGCTAATTCCGGATTGAAGAGCTTTCGAATCGACGGTGTTTCGACCTCTTCTTGAATGGGGTGCTGCCTCATTAGAGAAATCGATCAATCAGCCTACCCTCCCTCATGCCATTATCGTCCTCAATGATACTGATCTATCTGTCCCGGCTGAGGAATGGGATGTTCCTTCCGCTACGAGAAATCTGCTGGATGTTAACAGGACCTGCTTAGATCCCCTAAATGGCCATCCTTTCTTCAACCAGTTGGCGAACCAATGGAGGGCAAAGGGGAGACCTATTAACGGCATTCTCGATTTGATCCAATGCTACTACTCCACCTTTCAGGTCGTGAGAATACCGGCCAAAGGTAGGTATCAACTAATGCACAACCAAGTCAAGAAATTGCATGATATGATTGCCGACTCGTGCGACGCATCTTTCGAATCCAAACAACAAGCGAGAATGCTTTCGACTTCCGAGGAGCTCAATGTGTACCTGCAATCCGCATTCGACCACTTCGCGAAGACCCTCGATAGGCCGTTCAACTTCATCGAAGTTTCACTCTGGAACAATCCCATCCCGGATAACTTCGGGGGCCATATTCTCCAACTTGCTCTTGCCGTACAAGCACGGCGACGCCCCCGCCACAGTGCCGGCATATTCGACAAAATTTGTTTCCTAGTAGCGTCTAGTGTGATGCTAGACTGTGTACGTCATCGAAAAGGTGTCGCTCACCCCTGGTTATCCTGCACCTGTTTAGCTAACCACTCCAGGTCAACCTGATGTTCTTTTTGTGGAATACGAAGACTACTGCCGATTCGCTCTTGAGGAATTCTGCGACTTGTATTCTCCATGCGAATTCCGAACGAGAACTGAGCGGTGCGCGAACTTCGCTTCCACCCACGACAAAGGCCACCAAAATGCCAAGGGAAAAGTCATTGGGTCCGGGCGATATACGTCAATGTTTCACCCGGATCGTTATTACTCAACTTGGAGACACAACATCAAAGAAGCCATGTCGGATATCCACCAAGAACTTCAAGAGGCTCTCCGAGGCACGCGTGAGATCACCGAAGAGCATGCACTTCTCAAGATCCACAGTAATCTCATGGATCAACTCTACAAGCGAATTGGATCGGCCGACAGCTTCCTCAGCCACTCGACCTGCTTCTGTTGCCTTATGCAGGCTCCCCAGCACATCCTTCCGTGCGGTCATGCCCTTTGCACGCCTTGCATTCGCTCATATTCCGACCGGGATGTCAGTACGGCGAACAACAAATATGTCTTGATCATACGCTACTGTCCATTACATCCCGCCCTTACACAATGGCGTAGTCCTTGCGTCATACACTTGAAACCCGACTACGCCGGTGTTCGATTGTTATGCCTTGATGGGTAGGTCACAACTCCTCAGCGCCTTCTTTTTTATGAAGATTTATGCGTGATGCATTCCCTTGTTTGACAGCCCAGCCATGTGACCGCACGGCCAAAAAATTCACGGACATACTGTTTGATCATCTACTTCTCCTGCTGATGTATTTGGACTCACATATATGCAGGGGCGGCATTCGCGGTATTGTGGAGCTCGAGGTTCTTCGCGCGATCCAAGAGCGGCTCAATAACCGCCTTCCTATTCGTGCATTCTTCGACTTGATCGTTGGCACTAGGTGAGTCTAATCTGTCGGAATATTTTTGGATAGGTCTCACCTATAATTTAATCAGCACTGGTGGCATTATCTCGCTTGGTCTAGGTGTCAAGCACTGGGATATTGAGAGTTGTATACATCGCTTCAAGAGTCTTTGTGGCGTCGCATTCTCCCCTCGCACCCTTCACGATGTCCCACTCATGAAGCACGTGATCACTTTGAAACACGGCGCAAAATACAAAACGACTCCCCTGCGAAAAGCCCTTGAACATGTCTTCGGCCAAGAGAATCTCTTCGGGAACAGTCGCGACGTGAATGCAAACCACGCGGCAAAAGTCGCGGTGACTGCAACGGATGAGGCAGGTAAAACTGCCATTATCCTTGCGAATTACAGTCGAGAAGACAGGAACCGCAGCAAGCGAAGGAAGAGCCATTACGATTTTCCGCGCCCGGATAATCCCGACTTAGAATTGAAAATATGGGAGGCTGCGGCAGCTACTTTTGCTGCACCGACATATTTCAAGCCTTTCGTTCACTATCTGACAAAGCGTTGTTATCTTGATGGCGCTATCTACAACAATAATCCCGTCCGACTAGTCCACCGGGAGCGAAAGCTCCTCTGGCCAGATGTTGCTGGTAGACATCCGGATATTCTTCTCTCCATAGGGACAGGCCAAAACGAGGATGCGATCAAAAAGGACCTACCACCCGGGCCAACCTCGACTCGCTCTACTCGCAGGTCAGTGTACTCCAGTATATATTAATTCAATCGTTACATGTCTTCGGACTCTGACACCGAATTTAGACGGGCTAGGCTTGAAGACAAGCCGGATGAGAAAGGTGGATGGGCACCCTTTCCAAGACTGAGACAAATATACACGGCAATGGTAAGGTGTTGAGTCTCCAGAAGTTGTGCTGGACCACCTTACTGATGAAAATTACCCTCCAGCAAAACCGCATGGACAATATTCTCGATGCTGAAATTGCTTGGAAAGAGTTCTGTTGGGATGTTGCAGACATTGACGTTCCCACTCACAACGCGTTTAGATACGTACGTGTTAACCCAAATCTCTCGCGCGACCCCCCACACCTAGATGAGGTGAACGAATTGAAACGCTTGCAAGAAGAAGCCCGAAGTTCTCTTAAGACACCGGACAGTCTCGCACAGCTTGAGAGGATTGCGCACGTGTTGGTGGCAAGCACTTTTTACTACGAGAGAACGGCGGCTCCTCGGATCGAAATGGGCAACGTCTATTCTTGTTCCGGTAATCCCACGACCCGCAATAGACATTGATTCGTTTCTCACACCATCCTCTCAGGTCGCATCTGCTGTAAATTCGAAGACGGCTCGGATTATCTACGCTCCCTCGGTGAATATATCAGGGATCGCCAGCAAACCAGCGATTTTAGTCCATATTTCGAGATCGAGAACGACAACAACCCCACACAGGTTATCAAGGTTAAGAGATCCTCTCAAAATTACTCCGTGTCACACCGCTCACAGTATTCAAGGTCCCAATTCTGCCTGCTAGCATCTCTCGAATGAGGGATATGGCCTCCTTTTCCGCCGAAATCCCTGATATCCGCGTGCAAAGGCGCACGACACAAATCACAATATCCCTGCATCTCAGAAGCCGTCACGTATCTCAATGGAAGTATCCCATCAGCGGGTTCCCAAGAGCAATTATGGCAGAACAGTCACAACAAGGTACACGAAGCTGTCTGCATCGCTGCAATTAAAGCTTTGTTAACTCTAATTCGGCAGTCCCCGCACAGGACGCGCCTCCTCCGTCTACCTCGCTGTTCGAGCGTAAATTGAAAGGAAAATCATATCGGGCATCTACTGGCGGTCTAGAGCTTGGACAAGCATCCACTCACCACGAGATGCCCGGGCGAAGCGTTAGTGACCCGCGCGTTGAGCAGGATGCAAGGAGAAGCGCTGCGGTTCACAAGCTTCCTCCAGCAACAAATCGTCCCAATGTGCGGCGATCAAGCGGCGCACGTAGGACCGAGCCAATACAAGAGCTCTCTGCGTCACCTGTATGCGGATTTCAGTCAGTGATCGGAGAGCTACCGAGCGATAACGACACCCCCCGCCGTCGATTTTCCAAGCGGGACATAGCTCTTCCAACTCCGTACTCAAACGCATCAACAGCAAACCTTGAGATGCGAGAAGATAGTTCCCAGCCATCCCTAACATGCCCTTTTCCAACTACATCCGTAGCTGCAGCGCTCTTGTCGGAAAATGCGCAACGGGAATTGCCCAATGATCAAGAATCCTTTGGACAGTCGTTCGCACGTGCTCAGTCTACGACAGCACAACGCTCACATTCTACGATCCCAGAATTGGGCGACGAGTTTGATGCTGCGATACGATCAGGCATTACCAATCGGCTTAACTACGTAAGTCACTTAGCGGGAGAGGAGGCGAGACGTCAGATCACGCAACGCAATCAGGCAGCCGAGCATCAATATCCCATTCAGCAACAGCATGTGAGGGTCAATGCAAACTCCCAGAGAAGTCGACTACCTATTGCATCATCCCCACCCATTTACGTCTCACCATCCCCTCAGCCGTCCGCCAGCTCACCGGTCAGTTCGGGAGGATCCCCAAGAGACACTGCTCGCTTTCGAGGCACCCTCCCCCCTAGACCGCTGTTACCACAACAACGCAGTGAAACGGACCTCCCTCGACAAAGGAACAATACGCTGTCCATCAGCGAACGGCTGCGCACCATGCCTTCCATGGCTTCCATGGCTTCCAACGAACCCGTCATGGACACGTTCTCTTCTCTGTCTGCTATAACAGAAGATTACGATCCTGGGTTTGATGAGCGGCGGAGGGAACGGGCAAGGCGAGAGCCGTCGCCTATTTGGAGTGATGTATAGGGAAGTACGTTGAGCAATAATACACCAGTTGGACGAAGAAGGGTATGAGTTTTTTTGCCGGTTGCTTCGACGCGAGATTGCGGATTCTGAGAAGCCGACTCGATCGATAACGATGTTGGAATATTCTCGGTGCAACCATCTGTCACGTGTGCCAAGACTGGCCGTGTATATAGTCTTCCTTGCACCTGAATAGTAACCAAGCAAGCTTCTCCCTCAAACTTCTACTTCCAACAAATGATAATGCCATTGCTCTGAGTGTTGACGTCCCTGCCCATAAAGTTCATCGTTACTTCCACAATCGGAATGGTCCGTGCGTGGTCGCCACTGACGCGAGTGCCCACCATCCTTTTCTGCATTCCTAACCTCCACATTCTTCGCAGTACGCTGTTTTATGAAAAACGAGGTCTTAGAAAAAATGGCCACTTACGGATAAACTTGGGACCTTGATACCAGGAAAGTAACTAAGGGAGTCATTAATAAGGGAACATACAGAACTCATTAGTATAAAGAGGGAGATAGTGTTAGAATACACACTATACCCAAGAGCCAAGGATTATAGTTGTGAAAAGGGTTAGCGTGCAAAGCATGCCACAATAAAAAGGTCAGGTGTATTCACAGAACTTAAATGCCTGACAGTAGCCTTAACCGTTAAGTACATTGAGTACGTTGCCAAGACCCAGCATACACAACGTGCACAACATACATCACAATTATATAAGATGGGAAATCGCAACTATATTAAAACGACGGATCTCCTTTATATGTAGGACCCTCGTGGTCAAGCAGACAATAGCTTAGGCTTGTTACCTAAATCTATTCCTATAGATTTCTAGTTAACTAGTACCTTGTACTTTCGTTCCAATAGCCAACCTCTGATTGAATAATCCTACAAGCCGCCTTAGCCAGTCCCGTTAAGTCGACTAGCGTAATATAGGCCTAGCGGCCGGGAACTAGGCTTTCCGAGCGGGGTAAAGCGCATAAAACCAGCAGTGTGGTTTTCAATAAGCGAAATTCCAGCCAATATTTGCAGTGTCAATATTAAATATTGGCAATAGTTTGGATAAAATTATTATAATAGATATATAGAACTTATATTTTTTAATATTGCATTATAAGCGTATATCTTATAGGCGTTTAAGAGCTATTTAGATATATTTCTAATACCCAGAAAGTAAAGATAAGTATATTAATATATTAATATTGTTATTCTTAATTCTTAGTTAACGTCTAATATAGTCCTAATTAAGGTCTATATAGACTACTGCTGTAATATAGGTATAAAAAACCTCTAAGGTAAACGTAAGTGATAATATAGAGTATGCCCCTTTAGGTAGTACGCCTGTACTACATTAACGGGAGGAAAAATACCATTAGGTCGCTGCTCTAAAACTCCTATAAGGAGTGTTCTAATTACCTATCTTACCCTATCTACCGCTTATACCATACTTCCTTTTAAATTTATAAGTGCTATAAGATTAATATAATTCTACCCCTGTGTAACGGAATTCCCTAAAAGGTATATATTAGATAAGATAGAAGGAGGTCTTATCTATATTCCATCTACGTCCTAAAAGACATAGTTAGATAGATAAGGGGTAAAGGGTTTTACTAGCGTCTTAGAAGGATTATATAGGGAGCTAGTTCTCCTCTAGAGAAGAACTAGCAATTAGTCTCTAAATAGAAGAGGTTAGAAAGTATTTATCCTTTATTTATAAGGATTATTCTACCTTAACTTATCTTCTACTTACCTGTAACTCTTATTCTATACTATTAATTAGATAATTATACGTTCTAGTTAAACTAGCCTCTTATAATTCTAATCGCTCTTAATCCTTTACGGAAGGAACGTATAGCTATTAATTGACAATAACGGGCTATACCTCCTTACCCCCTAAAACGACGCCCCCACTATAAGAGGCTTAGAGAGTCTCCCTAGAGGAGCGCATTCCCTCTTTCTATAAAGAAGCCACGGCTAGTCCATCTAACCTTGTAAGACCCTTAGAAATAATTACCGCTAGGGAGTTATTAAAGCGGTCGCAATGCGAGACCCTATAAAAAATAAAGGAGTTAGAGATATAATTAAGATAAGCATATTAAGACTACTAAGAATAATTATAAGAATAATTAGGGGAAGTATAGACACCCTAGATACAAAGTGGACTTAAAGGGGTAATGCCATACTATACGGTAACATTAGAAAAACCTAAATTCCGTATAAAGGAACCTAATAAGTACTATAGTAATAGTCTCTAGAACTATAATTGTTTTATCCATTAATGCGAAACTAAGTTTTAGCTAGATTTAAAATGTTACTCTAATAAGTATAATTAGATACTAATCGCTTCTACCTTCCTATATAGCACTGTTAAGAGTTTATAAACACGCTACAAAAAGAAACTTACTACACCCCTTAAATTTAGCGAACTTAAGTCCTGGTTAGTTAATTAGGTCTAAGACCCTACTAATTAAAGGATAGATTATAACCGGTGATACCACGACATTAAATAGCGAGAAGGCTAGAGTGTAGTCTAGTTTATAAACTACTTAGAAGAACTAGAAGATAATATACCCTACTTAGACCTATAGGATAATACTATATAACTTTACTAGCTACTTACTAAGTTATAACCTAAGATTTAATAGGCTATATAGGAAAAGGGCGAAATTCCTACCTTTTAAGAAAAGCTTATCTCTAAAGCTACTTAGATTAAGAATGCTAAAAGAGATTATTTAGGTAAGTGAAAGGAACAAGACGCTAATAATAAAGAGCGTAGGATTAGACCTAGCTTTAATAATAGGGGTAGATTCCGACTTAACTACTCTATAGAAGAATAACGTAAGTAGGCTTTAAAGCCCTAGAGCAACACTAGTTAGCCCTAAAATAATAATAGGCAAAAACTTAATCTAAATAAGTGGAACTAAGAGTTACGTGTTTATTATAACTACGGTAAAAAGGGCTATATAAGGCGCTTCTACTAGTAAAAGAAATAAGAGTTAAATTAATTAGGAAAAAAGAGAGCTTAGTAGATCTTTACTCCCTTATACTAGGCTAGTAAGAAAAGGAGGGAGTAAGCTGCTGTATAGTTATTCCTATATCTATTTAAGTTAATAATAAATAGGTGACGCGAGACTGCCTTATAGACAGCGGCGCGACTATAGGGTTTATTTCTTAATTACTAGTAAAAGAATTGGATTTGGACCTTAGCGGCTTATAGGTACGCACTATTTAAAGCATTAGGGGCTACCGGATTCTATACTATAGGGAATAGGCTTTTTCTATGGCTAGCTAGGACCACAATAGTCTATAGGATACGTAGGAGATGCGCTTCTATACCGCAGAAATTAAAGGGTATAATCTTGTTTTGGGATACCTATAGCTTTACTAAGTTAATCTAGATATTAATTAGCCTTTAGCCTTTAGCCTTATATTAATATTAGAAGTTTTAACCGCGCATTATAGTTAAAGATTAAAGACTTTTTTTAAACTATATATAAGAAGAAGGGTGGGCATATACTATATATGCTACTCCTAATACTAAAAATAGGGACATGGGATATTTATTTTTAGATATCTAGCTATACATAGTTAGGGAACTAGAGATTCTATAGGAATATATAGACTTAAAGGATATTTTTAGTAAAGAGGCTATATAAACCTTATTTAACCCTATGTTGGTTAAGTATAAGATAAATATAGGGGACAAATAACCTCCTTTTAAACTACTATATAACCTATTAGAAATAAGCTAGCGGTACTGCGTTAATATATAATAGATAATCTTTAGAAAGGATGGATTTAGCCCTTTATAAGCCTAGTAGGGGTACTAATTATATTTATACCTAAGAAGGATAAGACCCTTTGCCTTTATATTAACTATTAGGCGCTAAATAAGATTACTATAAAGAATTACTACCTGTTACCCTTAATAGGAGAGCTTATTAATAGACTATTGGGCGTAAAGATATTTATATAATTAAATCTAAAGGATATATACCATTAAATCCGGATTAAAGCCGGTAATAAGTAAAAAACGGCGTTCTAAATATGGTACGGCCACTTTAAGTACCTAGTAATGCCATTTAGGCTTACTAACGCACCGGTAATATTTTAGGCCTATATTAATAAGGTATTATTAGGCCTGTTAGACGCGATATATATAGTCTACCTTAATAATATTATAGTCTACTTTAATAACTATAAAGTATATATGTACTACGTGCGAATAGTACTAAAAAGACTGCGGAAATATAAGCTCTATATAAACCTAAAAAGTACACATTCTATACTACTAGCATTAATTTTCTAGGCTTTATTATTAGCGTTAACGGAGTATTAATAGAGAAAAGTCGGGTAAACGCTATTAGGAGATAGCCCTACCCCACAATATTTAGAGAAGTGTAGGTTTTCTTAGGCACGGCGAACTTCTACTAAACGTTTATTGTTTACTATTTATAAGTAATACTCCTAATTACTAATCTACTAAAAGGATTTAAGAATAGTAAGAAGTTAGGACCCTTTATATTTAGGGAAGCTGCTAAGTAGGCTATAGACTAGTTAAAGGATTTGTTTATGTCGGCGCCTATCCTAATATACTTTTACTAGAAGCTATATATACACCTTAAAATAGATATATCCGGCTTCACCCTAGGGGCAATTATATCTTAATTAAAAGATAGAAAATAGCATCCTATGGCGTTTTAGTTAAGGAAAATGACCTCTATAAAATAGCGTTATATAACGCACGACTAGGAGTTACTTACGATAGTTATAGTAATAAAGCACTGGCAATATTATTATATGGGAAGCAATTACCCTATTAAGGTCCTTACAGACCACAATAACCTAGAATACTTTATAACTATAAAGGTATTAAGTAGTTAATAAGCTAGATAGGCAGAGGCACTATTATAGTACGATTTTAAAATTACGTACTGCCCAGGAAAGACAAATCCCGCTAATAGGTTATTAAGACGTCTAAATTACAAGATAGGAAAAATCTAAGACAGCATAGAGGAAATAATCCCTATATTGCAAAATTTGCTTAAAAAGAAAAAAGACTCTTTCCCTAGAACTATAGAATTTTATAATAGGGTAAAGGTCCTAGTAATATAGCTACAAAGCGCTATAATTGTGGAGCTATAGGATATAGTTACGGACTAAGTTATAGGCCAGGCAGATATTATAAAGTTAGCGTACCTTAGAATTAGTAAAAATTCTATAGAATGTGCTAGGGGTATTATAGCACCTTTAACTTAATAGCGTATTAGCTATAAGTGTCCAGATTTAAGGGGAATAGGCAAAATACCTATCCGTAGCATGGCATACTATATAATAGTAGGAGAATCTACTAGCACTAATAGTTTAAAATATCTCGTGCTATACCTTATATCTATAATAGCAGTAGGCGAAATAGAAGTAAGTAATCTATATAAAACCTTTTCGGATCTTCTTCTTTAAGTATAATAAAGGGACGCCTTCGTTTTTAGGGAGAGGTAGAAAGATATAGTAGAGACTAACTTAGCTAGAGTTACTAAAAAGCTATAGTAGTAAGACCAAAAGGGTCTATTACGCTTTAAGGGTGCTATATATATCTTAAAGAACTAAGCGGTTTAAGATAAAATTCTAAAGGTTTTCTATAACAACCTTTTTAGAGGTTACTACGGTGCTAATAGAACCCTTAAGGCCGTTTAAAGGAAATACTTTTAAGATAGAATATCCGAAGAGGCTAAGGACTATATATTAAGATGTGATACATGCTAAAGGGTATTGATATTTAGATATCGCCTATATAGCAAGTTATTAGTGCTTCCTATTCCATAGGGACCTATATTAGAATTAATAATAGATTTTATAATAGACTTACCCCCTACTAAAATAAGAACAGGAGAGGTTGCTAATACTATTCTAGTAATTGTTAATAGATATACAAAGTTCTTATGGTACTTTACTATTATAATAACGATTACAGTAGCAGAACTAGCAGACCTATTTTTAGAACGGTAGCTCTTATTTAGCACACTAAGGGGAATTATATCTAATAGAGGTACCGTATTTAACAGCGCATTTTAGTTTTTATTTTATCTCTTATTAAAAATACGGCAAAGAATAAGTACCGCCTTTTACCCGTAAACAGATGGACTAATAGAGCGTCTAAATGCGTTGTTAGAACACTACCTCTGCTACTATATTAATTATTAACAGGATAATTAGACATTATGGTTAGCTTTAGCGCAACATATATATAATATAAGCATTTATAGTAGTATAAAAATGACCCCTTATAAAGTATTGTTTAGAGTAAAAGTAAATAACCTCTAAAACGTTAAGGACATTGTTCCTAAAAGGAAGGCATTAGCAGCGTCTAAGAAAATTAAGCAAATAAGAATTTATAGAGAAGAACTTAAAAAGCACTTACTAGACGCCTAGGCCGTGTAAAAAAGGTATTATAATAAAAAATATATGCTAAAAGAATTTAAAATAGGAGACAAAGTCTTACTATCTATAAAAAATATTTAAATAAAACGTATTAAGAAGAAGCTAAATTACCAGTGGCTTAGACCCTTTAAGATAGTTAGGAAAACTAAAGGAAATTAAGCCTATAAATTAGAATTACCGAAATTATACCTAATATATCCTATATTTTATATTTTCTTACTAAAGCTATATTAGAGAAGAGACGGTGCGGAACCGCTACTACCTAGCGAAATTAATAGGGAACTAGAATAGAATATAAAAGATATTTTAAATTAAAGATGGCGCTAGAAGAAGCGCGAATTTTTGGTTTACTAGGAAGGATACTTTTAGGCGTATAATAGTTAAGAACCTAAGGAGTACCTTTAGCCGGGATATAATATAGCAATTAAAACCTTCCTAAGGACTAAAGGTAAAGATTTAATAACAGTTTTGGATATGCCATAGAGAAGACAATAGGGAAGACCCTATAAATTAAAACTATAAGGTTAAGCATAGGCATTAAGAACGGAAACGTTTTGCTATTATAATAGGGATCCTAGAACCCTATATAGGGAAGCCTATAAGATCTATAGGAGAACTACTAAGGATACTATCTAAAGAAGACACTATTTAAGAATAAGTAGTAGTAATATAAGAAAAGGCCTTAGGGATTTAAAAGGACCCCCTAGGGATAAAAGAAGAGTATTTAGTCTGGTACTAGAGATATATAGTAAAGTTAATAGTACAAAGAGGAGTAAAAGGACAGCCTATAAAGAATTAAAAAAATTATAAAATTATAAAGCACCTATAGAAACACTACCCGTTTATTATATATAGGGATTATAGTAGTGCACTACCTTTATATAAATTATTACTAAAGCTTAGAATAAAGGTATCCCTAAAGTATAAAGTTAATTCCTAATAATAGGGCATCCTAAAGGCACCCGAGAAGCACTATATAAAGCTATTCTATAAGAAGAAAAAAAGAGCTAAATAATAACTTAAATACTAATAGCAGTAATAGGAGCCTCCTCTTCTATCTTAATATTATTATTAACGGTATTATCGGCTCCTCTATCCCTAGAAGTATTAGCACTTCTACTAATATTCTTCTTAAAATAATAGGTACTAAAAGGACTAGTACGGGCAGGAAACTAGCAAGGAGAACTTTTATTTAGACTTTTATTACTATCCTTAGTATTTTTAGGCTCTAAATTAGTATCTAAGCAGGGATCCGAAAGCCGTTGGCTAAGAGAATTAGCATAGTTCCTAAATGTATTATTAGAGAAACTTACCTAGCTAAAAAGGCCCGCGTAAGAGTGTGAATATTATTATTTATAAGGGTAAGCTGCTTGCATATACGCTCTTAGATACTATATATCTGAGATTATTACGTCTCTATAGTAGTAGAAACCCTTATTAAATTAAAGAGCCTATAAGTAAGGGTGGATACCTTCTATCCCTATTTATCGCTATTTAGATATAGGCGGAAATCCTAAATAGCGTAATAGAGCTTATAAGTCTTATATATATAGATAGCGAGAATCTAATATAATTAGTAAAATTTAGAATAGGATAGAATGGAAAATACCAGAATATAGATCTTTCTCCTACTACGGCAATAGAAATACTTGGATTTATTTTCGCTAGAGTAAGGTATTTTATAGGTATAGGACGGGTCTAGCGTAAGCGCGTAAACGCAATAACGGTAGTACTTTAGAGAGATTACCGTAAAAGTAATAGAGGTGGTCTAGGATAGTACTAAAATAATACCGCCGCCGGTTTAGGGACGCGTAGTATAACCTTAAGCTATTATAAGAGAATACTATAAGGAGTTAGTATTATTAACGGAAATAAAATAGGGATCTTATTACTTATAGACGTGTTATAAAAAGAGAATAAAGTAGTTATAAAAGAATAGCTAAAGACATAGAAGCTAAAAGCGGAGATATAAAGGAAACAGTCTGCTAAAAGATAAGACAAATAGTGTTATTAATAAAAAGACGCGTAAGAGGCGGTAGCTTATAAACTAAAAGAAAATTAAAATAAAGACGTTATTATTAGAACCTATTTTAGGTAAATAGGGATAGTAGCTTATGGATATATCGCATAGGACAACCTCTAGATTAACTTATAACAAACTCTTAAGATAAGAAAGGTAAATCCTATCCAATTTTTATTATTATTATTTTAGTTTTATTATAAAGGCATTATAAGGAGCTATAGTAGGAAAAGAGTAGAAGAACTAAGGATAAAGTAAGGTTTTATACTAGTAAAGAACTAGCTATAAGCAGTATTATAAAGTACCTTTCCACTAAAAAATTTCCTTAGTAGTTTTAGCCGGAACTTTATAAAAGCTTAATAGAGGCAAAGTCTTAGAGGACTAAGACCCTTAAAGGGGAGGCAATTGTAATAGAATTCCCTAGAAGGTATATATTAGATAAAACAGAAGGAAGTTTTATCTATATTCTATTTACGTTCTAAAAGATATAATTAGATAAATAAGAGGTAAAGGGTTTTGCTAGCGTTTTAAAAGGATTATATAGGGAGCTAGTTCTCCTCTAAAGAAGAACTAGCAATTAGTCTCTAAATAGAAGAGGTTAAAAAGTATTTGTCCTTTATTTATAAGGATTATTCTGCCTTGACTTATCTTCTACTTACCTATAACTCTTATTCTATACTATTAATTAAATAATTATACATTCCGGTTAAACTAGCCTCTTATACCCTACTCCTATTTAAATACCTTATATATACGTATACGCCTATAGCCCTCTTACTTATAGTATAATTTTTACCTATTACGAAGTAAGTATAAGCGACGATAATATATAGCAAAGTAGATATTATTAAGCTATGTATATAAACTATATAATAAGATTAAGACGTTATATAAGGAAAGAAGGTAGGAAACCGGGAAGAAAGGGCATATATTGTTAACTTAGTTACTTAGTTAATACGTGTATAGGGCAGAATAGGGTTTAGGTTGTGGTCCTAGCAGAACTTAGCAGAATTTAGTAAAACTTGGCAGAATATAGCAGAATGCCGTAGATTGCCGTTAGATTGCCATCAGATTGCCATTAAATTGCTATTTCGCGGTTAGTCTTTAATTGTTAAGTTGATAGAAATAGGTAGACGTATGCAAGGTGTTACGGGGGTGTCCTATAACACTACCCTAAAAAAATAGTAGGACGAATATAGATCTAGATTTAGGTGTTTTATCCTAGGGCTATAACCTAGGTCCCCTATATATACCCCTAGCTAAAGGTATAAAGGAAGATAGAATACCGCATAGTAAGTCTAGGCTATTAGGTAGGGTAGGAAATAAGAGGCTTATTATAGGCTTCCTACGGCGTATACGGTTTATTTAGTCGCTATATATAGCTTATTCGGTCGCCGTTATATACGGCTTATTAGTTGCCGCGTATAGCTCGTTTAGTCGTTAGGCTGTATATATATTTTTATAGGAGGAAGGGGGGGCGCCGGGTATAGATACTGTGGTTAAGTAGTATTTTTAATATATAGATATGATTAATAACCAAGGCTAAGACGTAGTGGTCGTTTTTATTAGGGCTTATCCTCCTAGTGAAAAATTCTCCACGCTATCACCATATCACAGCGCCGGCGCTACGCCGCCGTATATACGTCTCTACATTTGCTCCAGTAGTCTATTAGCACAATCCTAACGAAACGCTAATAGCTATATACTAGGTTCCTAGGTTCTACTATATAAAGATATAAAGGCCGATTTTTCGGAGCCTTTAATATATTATTATTATTATTATTATTATTATTATTATTATTAGTTCTATTTATTATCCGATTTATTACCTAATTTAGTCCTTTTTTAGGTCTGTATAGGCTTCTACCTTCTATTTATAGGAAAAGTCCCTAGTAAGGGAAAAACCTAGGTATATCCTTCCAGTTAGTCTTACGCGCTCTACCTACGCCTAGCCTATTTACCTTTATAGTATATCTACCTTTTATACTATACTTTTAAGGTATTTTAGAAAGGTTAGGGGTAGTAAAAGGGTCTAGTAATTCGCCTATATACCGCCTTTACCTTAACGGGGATATCTAGTCACTAAGGGGCTAAAGGGAGGCGTATTCTCCTATATCCTTTTATTAGGTCTTATATACTATTTAGAACTACTAAAAGACTCTTTAACTTATAAGCCATTATACTACTATATATAGGGCCCTACTTATAGAGGGTATTTAGGTAATATTAATTTTTTTATTTTTTTATTTTTTTCTATATCCGTTGTATTATACTATGTATAATACTACGTATGCGGCCTCTGGGCTATGGTGCTATAGTTCTATATATATAAATCCTTTCTAAGCAGCTTAATATGTACTAGTAGCTATGTCTTAGTAGTTTATAAACCCCTAGGGGTTTACAGCTCCTTAGTAAAATACTAAGTTACTAGCAACTATTAGGTAATAAGAAAACGGTAGAAAAGATTATAAGAAATTCTAACGCCTATCCCTGTCCTTTTGTAATTTACTTCTATCCTTTTACTCTCTACTATCTATCTACTAGGAGTTTAGTAGGAGTTACCTCCTTCTAAGGTAATATTATTTATATCCGCCCTAGTAAATAACTAGTCTTTTACTATATAGTAGTTATAAAGAAGTATTATATAATATATTAGCTATATAGGCCATCCACATATATAGTATAGTATAGTATAGTATTTAGAATATAGATACTTACTAGCTATACATTTAGTCCTAAAACCTCTATTTATAGTAAAAGGGCGGCTATAGATTCTACCTTCATCTATCCTTTATATAGAGGGAGAGTTAATATTATTTATAGGGTGCTCTACGTAGTTACTCTCTACGCTTTCGCCACCTTCTTTTAGTATCTTTTTACTTAATATCTGCCTATCTTGCGATGTATATAGTAGATCTCTACTTATATTAGTAGCTACCTATCCTCTATTACCATAGTAGTACTTTACTAGCATAGCGCTAGGTCTTTACTTAGTATTATAATAGCTCTTATATTTTCTATTCTCTTTTTACCGCTTATAGGCGGAGGGCTTTTTAGCTTATAGGCTTAGGCGCAGTGCCCCTGTAGGGGGCCCTCGCTCCTAATATACACTCTAATATTTAGCGTATCTCCTTCTCTACTAAGTAGCCTTATACTATATATACTCTCTATATAGTAGTACTACTATCTTATATTATATTATAGTATATAGTATCCTTTTATAAGCCCCTATAATTCTATATAGGTATTAATTTTATAGCTTCTCTAGCGGCGCTAGGGAGCTTTTTATTAATAGTTTGCTATTTGGTTCTATGCCCTAGATCTAGGCGCCGTATAATATTACTAGTCTTACTACTACTATATACAGTAATCGTATACGTTTAAATAAGGGCCCCTAGGTTAAGGCTGTAATTTATAATACCGCTATAAATACCGCTGCTCCTCTATAAGTCGCCTATATAATATATACGTTCTAGTTTAGTTTAGCGTCTACCTAGACTCCTAGGACCTTAAGGATAGCTTCTAGTTTTACTTTATAGCCCTAGATACTTACTATTAATACTAGGTTATTATTTATCGTCCTTTTCCTTATAAAGTATATAATACGCTAGGTGTCCTAGGTTAACTCTTAGCTTATTTTTACTTTTAAGTTTAAACCTTTATTTAACTAGTCTAGTTTCTAACCTATCTTTAGTAGGTATTAAGATTTATCTTTTACTTCTCTAGTTCTTTAATATTTTTTCTAGATTTCTAGACCTTATAATTAATGCTCCTTTAATATAACTTATATGTCTTTCTATCATTGCTTAGTCTTAAATAACTCTTTTATTTAGCTATATATAAAAGTCTTCCTATTTATTATTATATTACTACTTATACTACTTTTAGTATAGTTTCGTAAGCGTATACAATCTATTTATAAGGAAGTATTTTATTATTACTACATCGTAATAGCCTTTTATGTGCCTTTCTTTAAATCTAGTTAGAACCCCTAGTTTCTCTTCTTATTCCAGTTCTTTAAGCTACTTTACTCTAGGCGTGCCTATTCTAAACCTATTAGTAATCTTTTATAAAGGTGCTCTATCCCTTAGCCTACCTAGTATCTTTAGTCCTTAATAACCTCTTAATTCTTGCTATACTTTAATCTAATTTTTAAATTGTATCTAGTTTTCTCCTAGCTTATATCCGGCCATTAGATCCTTTAAATCCTTAAACTTTATAATTCTAGTATTGGCCGTTTAACTTTAAGGCTAAATACTTTATTTACCTAATATAGGTGCCCTTATTTATTCTTTAAATTCTTAATTCTCTAAAAATCTTTATCTCATACTTATTTATTTATCTTTAAACTAAACTACTACTCTTTTCTATTAGTTTTTTTTTAATCTATTACAGGCTCTTATGCTCTTTTTATCTCATTATAAGAATCTTAAGTCTTTAGCTTTTTGCCTTTATAAAGTGCTAAAATAGCTTACTATCCTACTTCTCTTACGTCTTATAAAGTAATAGACATTATATCTAACAGAGTCTCGATCCCCGTTACTAATCCTTCCTCTATAGTAGATTTAACCTCTACCTCTATTATTATATCCTTAAGGTCTACGTATTCCTAACAAATCGCCTTTATTACCTTATTATTGCTACTAATAATCCAATCGTCCCAATTCTTAGATATTATTGCTTTTTAATAAAACTAGTGCGTAAGAACTTTCTCCGCCAACTACTAGCTAAATATACCGTCTTAGTTCTAATCTAGTTTATAAAGTTAATTTTATTCTTTATCTAACTCTCTTATACTCTAGAGTTCTCTTAACTTAGGCTCTTATAGCTAATAGCTTACGCTATATTTAGCGACCTTATAAACTTAGTATATATTATTATAATAAAACGCAAAACTTTTAATTAAATACTCTTTTATTCCTTATAGTATATTATTATCCCTTTATATATATATATTAAAAAAGGAGCTCGTGCTGCACCCGGCCTAAGAAGACTAAAACTAACTAAAAGAACCCTAAAAAACACCTAGAGAATCCCCCTGAGATATATACATCGCAGGGGAGGCACACGCTAAACGACGGTAATTCGCACCCGCGTGCGACCGCCAGAACTACGCCTAGTAATAGCCCTCTATAATAAGAACGGGTAAATACTACACTATAAAGCGGAAAGACCTCTATTAAGAAAGCATTTAATAAAATATAAAGCCTATTAAACGCGTTTAGTATCTGTAATTATAGGGGTGTAACTGTTAGCTATAACAAACTAATGCAGCTAGTAGAATGGCTCCGCTAGTCTAGTAAACCTTAGGCGCCCCTTTAGCAACCCCTTAATTAAATCCTCTAATGGCTAAATAAAATTAAAAATAAATAAAACCCCTTTTTACTAGTAAACTGCACCTAGGCTGCCGTAGCTACGCTTCTATAATATAGGGAATCTACCCCCCTTAAGACAATAACTAAGTATATAATTATAATATAACCAAATACGGAAAAAGTAGAGGGGCTTAGGGGATAATTAGAAACAGAAATCCTTATAGAAATCCATAAAGAGGTCTACAACGCTATTATAGTTTAACACCTTAGGAGCGGAGATATTAGAGTTACTCTAAAGGACTAATAGGTAAAGGAATAAGCTATAAGGGTAGGGGATAGGCTAGGAGAATATATTAGTATAAAAGTGCTCTATAAAGATTACTTAGTTAAAGTCCTAGTGGTTCCTATAAGCCTTAGGGTAAAAAAGGGACGCTAGGCGGATAATATAGCAAATATATAGAAGATAGTAAAACAAACAGAACGCCTTATATTAGGATTTAGGATTACCTAAGTCTAATAGCTTTAATAGGAAAATGCAAACTAAGTATATAATAAAAATAATAAGAGGATATAAGGGTCGCTAGAGACTTACTAGGGAGACGCTAAATAAATATATAGCTCCCTTGTTATTAGTATATATATACTAAAAATATAAAAACTCCTTATCTAAAAAGGAATAATTATAAATGGCCTTATATATAATATAAGGCTCTATAACCACAGACTACGCCTAAAATAATTCTATTACTATGTATAATAGGGACACACCCAATCCATATACGTGGTATAGGTGTGCTACAGCCACTATATAGGCCCCCATAATATAAGACACTGCATAAATTAAGACTAAATCAAATGCGTAAACTGCTACTAAAGCATATATAAGGCATAGGAGAGAGAAGACTGTATTAAATATAGGAGATAAAAGGTAAGGGCTTAATAGATGCGGGAATAACTGCACGCTAGGTTATATAAATGGAAATAATAGGCGATAAGCTAGGGGGACGTAGGTGCCTTTCTAGCGTTTCCTACCTTTAATACTAGGGGGCTAGGCTAGCTATCTTAAGCCTTAACGGGCCAGAAGCAACGCTATGTAATATTACTAGACTAAATAGGGATATAAGGGTTATATAAAATATAAGGGAGAGGACGCCTTATAGGATGACCCCTATAGACAGCTATAATAAGGACAATTAAAAATTAGATTTAACGTGGCAAATATAATATACGCAGCTAACCTATAAAGGGCGTATAGCTAACCAGTAAGAACAGGGGAAGAACTAGAAATAATAATAAATTTAGACCTAAAAGGGCTAGTAGGAATACAAACACGGAAACGGAAAGCTCTACATAAAATAAGTAGTAACTAAAAAGTAGACATAAAAGATAGAAGTCCTAAATATTCAAGAGAAGGTAGAAATAGAAAAAGCGAAGAATAAAGGAGAGGCAAAGGACCCTTACTAGGGGTCCGCTACCTATCCATTATATAGTATGGCTGCGGCAATACAAACCACTATTTTATAAGGCCCCTACTAGACAGTTTAGACCTAGAGAAATACTATATCCTTACTATATAAAAGCCGTATTATAATACCCACATATAATTAATATATTGCCCCTAAGGATTCTAGCTCTTATATAAACCGAAAGCAGCTATACGCGTATGCTTTATAATTAGTAAGACTATTAGCCTATCCTTATAGTTATAGTAGGCAGTTAACCTAGATATTATAGTTATAACAATCTAAACATATAGGGGACCGGTATAAATTATTAATATATATAACCCTAGGGTTATAAGGGTACCATAAATAGAGAATATTATATTAGTAATAGTATCTAATTATTCTGTATATAATTAATATAATACCTTAAATACTATTCTAGTATTTAATTTAATCTCTCTATCTATCTATCCGTTTGCGGATAATATATAGTAAAAGTTGCTACTCTAACCCTTTATTCCGCTAAGAATACCTCTTAAAATACTACTATAAATTTTAGATCTCTATCTAATATATTTTAACTTAATACCCTATATCTTATAAATACTTCCTTAATATAGATTCTAGTAATATCTTCTATTAAGATTTCTTCTATATATGCTATAAAGTAGCCCTATTTAGTTAACTTATTTACTATTATTAGGATTATATTATACTTCTATTTAGTAATAGAATTTTATAACTTTAGCAGCTTTATAATAAAGTCCTGTAATATTATTTTCTATAGACGTTCTGGTATTTTAATAGGCTGTAGCTTCCTATATTGCTTATACCTTATTAGCTTATTCCTTTAGTAATCTAAATGTTTTTTTATAACTTTTTTTACTAAGCCTTAGATTCCATTAATAATATACTTCTCTTAAAGTCTTAATACTAAGCTTATAGCTCTATTATATCCCTATACTATTCCCTTATAGAATTCTTTAATAAACTCTTTTATAATACTATTTAGTATATATATTGCTTCTTAGTTCTTATACTACTTTATATCTAAATCCTTGCCTTATACTTCCTAGATTTCTTATATTTAATTAACCTATTACTATCTCTCCGTAGCATTGCCTCTAATAGTTTTTTATTATTTTATAGTTTAGCTTTTTTACTAAGTATGTCTACTCTTGTATTTTCTGTTCCTTTAGTATACTAAATCTTAAAATAGTATTCTATAAGTATCTCTGCCCATCTAACTTATCTCTAGTTAAGTTCTTTTATTATTAGGAACCCTACTAGGTTCTTATAATCTATTTTAACTATAAATAGTTTTTCTATACCTTATAAGAATGCTCTTTATTTTTTAAATACTATAACTATACCTAATAACTCTTTATTGTAAATGTTATAGTTTAGTTCTAGTAGCATTATCTTCTAACTATAGTATATTACTAGATCCTATGCGTTTTTATACTTTTATAGTAAGTATACCCTTAGTATAAAGCCTAAGATATCTATATAATTACAGCACCTGTCATACCGACCGCGTGCCTACGCGTTCGGTACGCTAGGTACGCGTTTACGCGTTCGGTGCACTAACTACTCGCTTACGCGTCTAGTGCACTCCTAAAGCACTAACTAATTAGGGGGAGGTCGTATTAGTATATAGACTACGTAGTCTACTTCAATATAAGAGACAGTCACCACCATCCCAAAGAGCATACGATACTATACGTATTTCGTGCCCCGGGATATAACTTAACTATATCATTAAATTGATACAAACACTGATTAGTGAGCGCGCACAGATTAGCAATTACTCGACACCTCCCACCGAGCGATATATACGACAGCGACCACCTGTTTAGACTCCTAGTATAACCTGCTAGAAGGTCGGAAGTTGGGGATTACGGACCTATTACTAACTCTGTATACTTATTTAAGTCTTAGTACGGTTTACTAGAAGTTTATAAACACGAATACAGACCTGTATAGAAACCCCTACCCTTGACCTACCTTTGAACCTCAAACCCCTACTCCTACTACACCCTCCTTTAATACCTCCGACGTCTTTTTAGACCCCTTACGGAGACCCCCTACCCCTTTACGAACTACTACGGACCTGTTAAGACCCCTTACGAATACCCTTACCCTTCTACAAACTACTACGGACCCGCTAACCGCTTTTACGGACCCTATAAAACCTCTACCACCCGCTATGTACTACACTATACTACATAGTATGGTAGATATTAGTAAGCAAGTCAGCGAAGGCTAAAAAAAGTAGAGCTAGGGAGTTAACCTTACGTCTACGAATGACGTTAACGACTATATTAATTTTAAAATCCTTAAATACGGATACTATAAGCTTTTAAATGACGACCTATAGGAGTAATATAAGGAAGACTTTACGGATTTTACAGAAGCTATTCTTAAGGCTTATAACCCTAATGCCATCCGTAACCTATAAACCCTTTTACGTCACTAAGGTATATAGGTTAAAAAGGATAAATGAGTTACTGTTGCACGGTTTTTATATAACATAATATAGGAGAAGGACTAAATAGAATGGACTAAAGAGGAAATCCTAGACCAGGTTAAAGCCATAAAAGAACTCTTTACTTCTTCTAAACTTAATGTAATTGCTGGCCTTATACCTAACCCACTTAACCAAATTTGCCCTATAAACTAAAGCGGCTTTAGAATTAACCTTACTGGCTAAAATATACCCTACTTTTAAGTTACGGACTACGCTACGGACTATAATACCCCCGTAACCTAAAATATAGACTATAATACCCCTACAAACCAAAATATGGACTAAAACCCTCCCGCCGCCTAAGCTATAGATCCGTAACCTGCCTAAGTTACAAATCTACAACCTACTTAAGTAAAGACCTATGGTAAGGAGCTAGCTAACTTAGCTAAGCTCTATACCGATGAATTTAAGTATAGCGGTGAAAACGATAACTTTGACTTTAAACTAACTATCTTTACGGACCTCTGTTAAAAGGCTGATATTTCTAAACGGGAATTTAGCTAAGCCTACTTTACTATGCTGCGTGGCCTAGCCCTTGACTACTACTACACTAACCTTAAAAGTAACCCCCTTAGTGTCTCCTTTGATAAGCTATGTAAAGCTATACGCAACTACTTTAAAGGGCCGGAATATAGGCGTGATATCCTTACCTAATAGAATGCGACTAAGCTATGGACCGTAATCAATAAGAATACCGAAAAGTCGACCACAGAATGCCTGTAAATTCTTATTAAAGACCTCCGGCACCTATAGTATGGCCTTAACATTAAGCTTCAAATGGATGACTTCCTGTATAATAAGCTTATTATAGCTTACTAGGAAGTAGAACCCTACAAATACACCTATTATAAGCCCGCAGACACTATAGCTGGCCTTATTAACGATTTACGGTCCTCTATTATAACGTATAAAGTCTTAAACCCGCTAAATAGTACTTAAGCCTTTATTACGGACCTGCAAAACCCGCAAACTGACTTAGACACCTACTTTACGGACCGCTGCTACCGCTGGCAGTACCTATACCGACTAAGTCCCACCCGTAACCCCCGTAGTAACTTTTGTACAAAAGTATACCCCTATAGATAAACTAGCCAGAAGTGCTTTGTGTGCGGTAAGGAAGGATATTAGTCTATAAGGCATACCTAAGAAGAACGTAATAAGTTTAAGAAGAGATTTAACAGACGGATTAACTAGTTTATCTTAGACTATAAAGGAAAGGAAGTAGAAGAGTCTCTTAATAAGTTAATGGAAGCCCTTATAATTAATTTTAACTTAGATACTTAGGAACAGGAGACCTTAGAGACGTTTTTAACTACTTTTAGACCTTTTATGGACAGCTAAGCCTTTAATATTACGACCGTATTAGCCGACCGCTCCTTTATACACTTAATTACACCCGAAAACTGGCCCGTAAGTATACCTGTTAGACTTATTACGGACGTTATAGACCCTAAACAGGACCCATTTGCATATATTACTATAGAACGCTACACCCCCAAAGAATTCTATAGCGTTATAATTGATATAGGTGCCTCTAAGAAGTCTACTATAGGTTACGGATAATACCTTGCATATAAGACCACCGTAAATAATAATACGGATATTGATACTATGCAAACTAGGGCCGTAAACGTTTAATTCAGCATTAGTTTAACCGCATTAATTAAATTAGTTAAAGTTAAGACTCTAATTAGCCTAGTTAACTTCTATATAGTAAAAGCGGATACCCCTTTCCTACTCTACCTTGCGGACATAGACAGACTATAGGTTTACTATAATAATATTATAGATACCCTAATCAGCCCCGCAACTGCCCTAAGAAGCAAGAATGTTACCCTACTAATTATACGACAATTTAGACACCCGTTCCTTATATAGGGAGAGACTTTATAGACCTATATTTAGGAATCTTTTGACTATAACCCGTGCTACCTTACTAATACGGAAATCTACCGCCTATACCGCCGTTTCGGCCACCTATTAGCTGAAAAGCTATATAGAGTCCTTAAACGCTCTAGATATGACGACGTTAATAGGAAGGCAATCGACCACCTAACTAAATACTGCTCTTTTTGCCAGAAACACGGACGTTCCCTAGGCAGATTTAAGTTCACCCTTTATAAGGACCTTGACTTTAACCACTTAGTATATGTAGATATTATGTACATTAACGGCAGTCCAGTATTATATATAATTGACGAGGCAACCCGCTATTAAGCCGCCTGTTGGTTGTAAAATATATCCGTAAAATATACTTAGGACATTTTACGGACCTACTGGATTAATATATACCTTAGACCTCCTAAGTATATTACCCACGACGCTAGTAGGAACTTCATTAGTAAGGAATTTTAGTAGTATGCTATAGCCATAGCTATATTAATAAAAGCCGTTCTAGTTAAGGCGTATTAATCCGTTGGGCTTATTAAGCAAGCTTACCTAGCTTTATAAAAAGCTTACTAGATTATTATAGACGAGTGTAAGAACATCTAAAAGGAACTGGCTTTATAGATGGCCGTAAAAGCTGTTAACGACACCGCTGGCCCTGACGGACTAGTACCTACCCTCTTAGTCTACGGAGCCTACCCAAGGATAAGTAAACTAGACCCCCCTGCCCCGTTTGTTACGGATTAAGCAGCTGCAATATAGAAGGCAATGGCCGAAATAGTTAAATTACGGGCTAAACAAACTGTTAATAACGCCCTACACTACCGTAACGGACCTAATATAACCCCAGTACATAACCTTCCGCTTAATTCTGAAGTCCTTATATGGCGTAAAAGCGGTAATTGGACTGGACCTTACCGTCTACTAGCCGTAGAAGATAAGACCTGCTGTGTACAGCTCCCTAGCGGACCAATAAGCTTTAGAAGCACATCTATAAAACCCTATTTTCGGTCCGAAAACACCCATAACGTTGAGCTAGACGAACTAGAAGCACCTACCGAGCCAGACGAACCAGAAATACCCGCCGAATTAAATAAACTGGAGGCACCCTTGCCTACCCTAGAGGTCCCCTAGAAACCCACTAAACCTACTAAACCTACCGTAAAGCGTGGCCGAGGACGCCCCTGTAAGAACCCCGTAATAGAGAATTATCTAACCTCCGCAGGTATATCCGTAAGGCAATCTCCGCTTATAGATATATTAGTTCTAGTATAGGAAACCCCTTTTACGGACTTACGACGTAAAGAGATTAATGGACTACTTAAAAAGGGCGTCTTTATAGTTATAACGGAGAGAGACGTTCCGCAAGGCGTCCGTATATTTAACTTACGCTTTATTAATAAAATTAAGCACCCTAATACTAATAAAGCCTTTAAAAAGTTAAGGCTTATTATATAAGCTTATAACAACTAGGGAAAGAACTTAGTTCTTACGCAATTGCCTATAATCTAATAAGTTAGCCAACGGATTATACTTGCACTTATGCCCGGCCTATAGCAAAATAAACCCGTAGCTCTTTACCTACGGGATATCTTATAAGCCTACGTATAATCCAATACCTATCTAAGTAGGGATATCTTTATATAACTACCACTGGAGCTTAATTTATAACTAGGAATAATTTTATAGGTTATAAAACCACTTTACGGAGTACCAGAAGCTAGAAACTACTGGTTTAAGATATATTACCAGCACCACATCCGTAAACTTAAGATAGAGTAGTTGACCTATAACCCCTGCCTCCTATATACCCTATTAAACGGCCTTAGTATTATTAGACTCTAAATAGATAATACCCTCTTTTTAGCGGACCGGACATTTGCGGACGCTAAAGAGACTAAACTATAAGAAGCTAAGTTCCTAGTAAAGCCGCGAGAGTAGTTAACTAAGCAGACTCTAATTAAATTTAATAGAGGCTTAATTATATAAAGGGGCAACTTAATCTAGCTAACCTAGGAACGCTAAGCTTAAAACCTAAAGCCTATTATAGTAAAGCCTATGGACCTTACTAGTTCCCGCGGAGAGACCCGTAAGACCGTAAATATAAAGGACTAATACGCTGCACAGCGTGTAAAAGGCGCCTATATTGCCATAGTCTACTAACCCAAATCTGCCTATGACTTATCCTTTACGGCCTAGGTAGTAGATCCGCAAAAAGAAAATATTAAGCAGCTTAATAAGCGCATTTAGTGGCAAATTAATAATGCAGCAAGGGGACTTACTTTTGTACCACTAGACCTAAGTTCCCTTAGCTTACTAGTATTTACGGATGCCTCCTTTGCTAATAATAAAGACCTATTATTATAAATTGGCTTTGTAATTATACTTACGGACCGTAATTAGGACGCAAATATACTATATTAGTCTTCAATTAAGTATAAACAAGTAACCCGTAGTGTACTAGCTTCTAAACTATATGCACTAGCTTATGGATTTAATATAGCAGCCGCAATTAAATTAACGGTCCAGAAGATTTTATAACTAGAGCAGTTACCCCTGGTTTTATACACTAATTTAAAGTCCCTTTACGACTGCCTAGTTAAACTAGGTATAACATAGGAGAAGAGGCTTATAGTCGACCTAATGTGCTTACGTCAGGCCTATGAACGACATAAGATTGTGGAGGTTAAATGGATCACTAGCGGAGACAACCCAGCGGACGCTATGACTAAGGCAAAGCCGTGTTAAGCCCTTAAAACCCTAATTAACATAAATAAGCTTAATATAAAGGTTATAGAATGGGTGGAACGAGACTAACAGAGCACTATGGTTTATTTACGGCCCGTCAGAAAGCCATATAGTACATTTACGGCCCGTCAGAAGGTTGTACGGTTTACTTTACGGACCGTAGGCAGGACTTACGGCCCGCTTAAAGTACCATTTAGAAGGCAGCCCAGAAGACACCTCGGGAGGGATCCCCTATGGATTTCTTATATATTTCTTTTGTGTTTTACGGTTCCACTAGAGTAATTACGGAGGCTATACACAGGTGGTTTTATTTTTTAAGTACCGCTAGTATATAATTATAGCACCTGTCGTACCGACCGCGTGCCTATGCGTTTGGTACGCCAGGTACGCGTTTACGCGTTCAGTGCACCAACTACTCGCTTACGCGTCTAGTACACTCCTGAAGCACTAACTAATTAGGGGGAGGTCGCATTAGTATATAGACTACGTAGTCTGCTTTAATACAAGAGACAGTCACCACCATCCTAAAGAGCATACGATACTATATGTATTTCGTGCCCCGGGATATAACTCAACTGTATTATTAAATTGATATAAACAATATCTATTTTTATAACCGTTATTAGTCCTAGTTAATAGATCCTAAGGATTAGCTCTTAGGTAAATAATTCCTTAAGTTCCTTAAATAACTTTTTTTATTTGTCTCCCTATACCTATAATTCCTCTTTCTTTATAAGCCTTATAAATAGTTTAATATTCTTTAACTACTATACTATAACCCTTCTATAATAGTTCCAAACCCCTAAAAATAATTTTAACTATATTATATTATCTAGTTCTTACCAACTTACTATAGCTTTAATTTTTTTTTAGGTCTATACTAATATAACTTAACTTAATAATAAATCCTATAAATTTGGTTTTCCCTATAAAGAACTTGCATTTCTTAATTACTACTAACATTTATTCTTCTTATAGTCTCTTTAAGACCTATTTAACTTATTTTCCGTATTCTTCCTTAGTTATTAAGTAGATAATAATGTTGTTAAGGTATACTATAATAAACTTATTAAGGTATTCTCCTAAGATACTATTAATTCGCTTTTAAAACGTTGCTAGTATATTTATAAGCCTAAATTATATAACTGATAGCTTATATAGTCTTTCCTTTAACCTAAAGGCTGCCTTTTATTTATTGCCTTTTTTAATCCTAATCTAATAATATACCTATCTTAGATCTATCTTTATAAAGATTTACATATTACCTACCCTATCTTAAATCTCGCTAATTAAAGGTAAAGGATACCTATCCTTTCTAGTAATACTATTTAACTATTAGTAGTTAATATATAGCCTAAGTTTCCTATTTTCCTTTAGTATAAATAGTACTGGATACCTTACTAATAACTGCAATAGTCTAATATATCCCTTCCGTAGGTTTTCCTAGATAAACTCCTTAAGTGCTCTTAACTCTTCTTTAGTTAGTTTATAGATTGGAAAAAACTTTAGACTTATTTCTAGTTTTAATTCTATTTTATAGTCCTATGCTATATACTTTAATAGCTTCTTACTTTCTAGGCTCCATAGTTTTTTACTATACTTATAGTATTTCTTTAGTACATAGGACAACCCCTTTTTAGTTTCCTTATATACTGCTCTAACTTAGTACTATATTATTTTAGTCTGTTATTATTTTTATATTATTAAGTATCCCTAATATTAACCTAACCTATAATCTAATTAATCCTTAGATTATATTTCTATAACTAAGGCATACCTAATACTGCCTTATCCCGTCCTAATAGTAGGATATTAAAAGATATCTTAATTTATCTTCCTTTAATGGCTATTTAAATAGGTTCTATTTCTAAATTAATAATGCATCCTCTATAGGCTATTAGATTTCCTAAAATTATAACTAATAGGTAAGGGTACCTCTTCTATCTATAAGGTAGTCCAATTTTTTTTAACTACTATTAGTAAAATATAGTTCCTTATCACTCTACTATCTATTAATGTTTTAAACTGCTAATCTTACCAATTAACTTATAAATTTAGGTGTTATCCTTAAATTCCTTTAAAGGTCTAAGGCTCTATTACTAGCTCTCTTTAGTTTTATAAGCCTTTACTTTTCCTAACTATTAGCTACTTAATCCTACTATACTTAGCTTACTCTTTAGCTAATACCTAGTTCGCTTTTTATCCTTAATATACTATAAACACATATCTTTTAGATACTTCTACTACTATTATTTATCTAAGCATTTTTCTATAAGGAATCTTTCTAGTTAAAGTATTAAGTCTTTTAACTCCTAGACTTTTACTAAATGCCAGCTATATATATACTTAGTATTTCTATACTATTACTTATTTAGCGCCTAATATATTCTTATAGGGTATTTCCAATTCTTTTCATTTAGATTCTTATATATATAATCTATACTAATATATAATATACTAGGTATTTTAGGTTAACTCTTAGCTTATCTTTACCCTTAAGTTTAAACCTCTATCTAATTAATCTAAACGTTGGTCTCTTGTTTACAGGTACTATAATTCACCTTTTACTTCTCTAGTTCTGTAATTTTTCTTTTAGATTTCTTAATATTATAATTAACGCTTCTTTAATATGACTTATGCATTTCTCTATAATTACTTAGTTTTAAATAACTTTCTTATCTAGCTATATATAAAAACCTTCTCACTTATTATTATATTACTGCCTATACCACTTTAATTATAGCTCTATAAGCGTATATAATCTATTTATAAGGAAATATCTTATTATTACTATATTGTTGCAACCTTTAGTATATTATTCTTTAAATCTAGTTAGAATTCTTAGGTACTCTTCTTATTCTAGTTCTTTAAGCCACTTTACTCTTAGTATACCTACTTTAGGCCTATTAGTAATTTTTTGTATAAGTGCTCTAACCCTTAGTAGCCTCTTTATTCTTACTATACCTTAATTTAGCTTTTAAATCTTTTTTAGTTATCTCCTAGTTTATATCTAGCTATAAAATTCTCTAAATCTATAAACTTTATAATTCTAGTATTAGCTATTTAACTCTAAGGCTAAATGCTTTATTTACCTTTTATAGAATTTTCCCCCTTTATTATACAAGTCTTGTCTTTCTAATCTTCTACTTTAATTTATTTTTATAGATAACTAGCTTATACCCTTATCCTTTTTTTTAATAGAGTTTTAAGTCTTTAGCCTTTTACCTTTATTAAGTACCGAAGTGGCTTGCTATTTTACTTCTCTTATATCTTATAAAGTAATAGATATTATATCTAATAGAGTTTTAATCCCTATTACTAATCCTTCCTCTATAGTAGATTTAACTTCTACCTCTATTATAACTTCTTTAAGGTTTATATACTTCTAGTAAGCTGCCTTTATTACCTTATTATTGCTAAATATTTCGCCTATATTAAATTTATTATCCTTAATATCCAATCTATCTAATGGTTTATTAGTTCCTCTAAACTTTAATAATTTTAGCTCCTATAGCTAATAGCTTACGCTATATTTAGCGTCTTTATAAATTTAGTATACGCTATTATAATAAAACGCAAAACTTCTAATTAAACACTCTTTAGTTTCTTGTAGTATACTATTGTCCCTTTATATATATATATATATATATTGTCCACTAGTCTAGTTCCTTTTACCGCGTAGTTATTTTAACTATCTTTATAGTTTTTAGTAAAATAACCCTATTTTCCGCAATTTATATAAGCTCCCTCTTTAAACTATTTCTCTTATTATTATAACAAAGCCTTATAGTAGGAACTACGGTAGACTTATTAATAGGCTAGGTGTATAGGTAAATAAGAAGTTAATAATATAATAACAACTAGTGGAGTAGGTTGCCTAATAAATTAACTCTAATTATATTCTAAGATTTACTGTAAAGAAGAGAACTATTTAGGTAGAGACTGTAGTCCTTTAAATATATAATACTGCGCCTAATAAATATACTAAATATATTAGTACGTTAGTATGTTAGTATATCGCGTTTCTATATTTCTATGTTCCTATATTCTAAACTTGTAATATAACTAGCTACGTAACTTAGTTACTTTTTATTCTATAGCTTAATTGGTTCTGGCGCCTCCTATATTATCTTAACCAACCCACTTATATCTCTTCTTAGTAGTTGTATTACTGCTAATATAAGATCCGTAACAGTTATAGAGTTTACCTAAATGTCTTCTTTTAAGGGCGCGAAGAGACTTTAGGGAAGATTTAAAGGAACGATATATATTCTATCTAAATCTAAGGGTATATAGCTTTCGCTAAAAACAAGACATTATGTAAAGAAGAGAAAGGAATAACGAGAGAGTTATATATTAAATAGTTAGGGATCTTAGTGGTTAATGCGTGCGCATATATGTACGCGGCTTTCGACTAACTTTAGTAGAATTTAATTAATCTAGCAGAACTTGGCAGAAGTTAATTAAGCTAGTAGAATTTAGTAGAATTTAGTTAAAGCGTTAAAATTTATCTGTTAAGTATTTTACTAAGACATTCCTACTATAACTAGGCTAGTCCTATTATAGTACCCCCTCTTTAGCTAAAGGTCTAAAACATATTTGCATTAAATAGCAGTATAGAGTTTTACCAGTTCTAATTATAAGTGGACTAATTAGGATTTTCTATACCTAGTATAGAAAATCGCTATTAGCTTAGTTAGGGCGGTAGGCAGAACTAATATCTTTATAGTAGGTCTTAATAAGGTGGATCTAACTAATTAAATAACTTTAACCGGCGGTTAGGGTTCTTTAATATCTTATATATTATATAACCGTATTATAAATTATAAACGTTGTAATATATTTTAAGTTCTTTTTAATTTTAAGCTTCCTGCTATTATATTTTATGTATTTATATTAGGTAGCAGTTATTTACCTTTATATTATATCTATTTAGCTAAAGTAGGCCGCGAAGGATAGTCCTTATAGAATTCTTTTACTAAGGAAGGCGTATTGGCCTTAATCTGGTTATAGGTTTCATAGGTTCGCAATTTATATCCTTTTTACTTAATAAGAAGTTTAAATTATTTAAATCGTGTTTTTTATTATATATTATTAATTAAGTTAATAAAGTAAGAACTGTTACTATTATTAATAATTATGGAAGGTGGTAGTAGCACTTTATAAGTTATAGGTTTACCTTTTAAAGGTTATAGTAAGCTTATATAAAACGTTAGATATATTTTTATCTTAATTAATAGTTTAACCTTATAGGTATATAGGCTTAGTTTCTTTTTAATTTAGTATAGGCCTATAAATTTCTAATTAAGTTTCTTTAAGGGCCGTTAAGTCTTTAGATTTTGTATATTTAGGTAAACTATATTACCTTCCTTAAAGTCCTATATAGAAGCTCGTCCTTTATTTGCATACCATTTCTATACTATTTAAGTATATATTAATTTGCTTTATTATAGTTCTATTAACTACTTTATTTAATTAATAAAGTTATACGCATTAATTAACTAAATCTACTTAATTATAGGCCCTATCGTGTTAATTTTGGGTTATAGTTTAAATCTAAGTTAGGGGTCTTATCTATAAGTTACATAAAACGGCGTTATGTCTATTAATTTATTTATTGTATTATTTGCAGTAAACTTAGCTAAAGGTAGCCACTTTTCCTAGTTGTCTTATAGGTAAGAGCAGTATATTTATAGGTATTATTTTATAATTGCGTTCGCAATTTTAGTTTAGCTGTTTATCTCTAGATAAATTATAGTTAAGAGTTATATTTATATACTTAATCGCTTATATAGGGCTTACTAAAAGTCTAAAACAAACTGGCTTTTATAGTTAGATATTATTAAATTAGGAAGTCTATATAGCTTAAAGACGTACTTAACGAAATATTCGGCTACTAATATTATATTATAGGAATTATGTGTTATATTTTCGTAAGATGATTAATAACTACTATAATATTTATAAACCTATTACTATTAGGCAGGTTAACTATAAAGTTAATTAAGATATCTTACTATCTTTATATAGGAATATAAGCTCTATATAAACCTAAAAAAGTGCACGTTTTATACTACTAGTATTAATTTTTTAGGCTTTATTCTTAGCGTTAACGGAGTATTAATAGAGAAAGGTTAGGTAGACACTATTAGGGAATAGCCCTACCCTATAATATTTAGAGAAGTGTAGGTTTTTTTAGGCACGGCGAACTTCTATTAAACGTTTATTATTTACTATTTATAAGTAATACTCCTAATTACTAATTTACTAAAAGGATCTAAGAATAGCAAGAAGTTAGGACCCTTTATATTTAGGGAAGCTATTAAATAGGCTATAAACCGGTTAAAAGATTTATTTATATCAGCGCCTATTCTAATATACTTCTACTAGGAGCTATATATATACCTTAAAACGGATATATCTGGCTTTACCCTAGGGGTAATTATATGTTAATTAAAAGACGGAAAATAGTATCCTATAGCGTTTTAGTTAAGGAAAATAACCCCTATAAAATAGCGTTATATAACGCACGACTAGGAGCTACTTATAATAGTTATAGTAATAAAGCACTAGCGATATTATTATATATAAAGTAATTACCCTATTAAAAGTCCTTATAGACTATAATAACCTAAAATACTCTATAATTATAAAGGTGTTAAGCAGTTAATAAGTTAGATAGGTAAAGGCACTATTATAGTATAACTTTAAAATTACGTACCGCCTAAAAAAGATAAATCCCGCTAATAGGTTATTAAGACGTCTAAATTATAAAATAGGAAGAATCCAGGACAGTATAGGGGAAATAATCCCTATATTACAAAAATTGCTTAAAAAAAGAAAACTCTTTTTTTAAAACTATAGAATTTTATAATAGGGTAAAGGTCCTAGTAATACAGCTGCAAAGCGCTATAATTATAAAGCCGTAGGATATAGTTATAGACTAGGTTATAGGCTAGGCAGATATTATAAAGTTAGCGTACCGTAAAATTAGCGAGAATTCTATAGGATATACTAGGGGTATTATAGCACTTTTAACTCAACGGCGTATTAGCTGCAAGTACCCAGATTTAAGGGGGATAGGTAAAATGCCTATCCGTAGCGTAGCATACTATATAATAGTAGGAAAATCTAATAGTACTAATGGTTTAAAACGTCTTATACTACGCCTTATATCTATAATAGTGGTAGGTAAAATAGAAGTAAGCGATCTATATAAAACCTTTTTAGATTTTCTTCTTTAAGTATAATAAAGAGACGCCTTTATTTTTAGAGAGAGGTAAAAAAATATAGTGGAGATTAACTTAGCTAGAGTTACTAAGAAGCTATAGTAGCAAGACTAAAAGGGTCTATTACGCTTTAAGGGTGCTATATATATCCTAAAAGACTAAGCGGTTTAAGATAAAATTCTAAAAATCTTTTATAATAACCCTCTTAGGGGTTACTATAGTGCTAATAGAACCCTTAAAGCTGTTTAAAGGAAATACTTTTAGGATAGAATATCTAAAGAGGTTAAGGACTATATATTAAGATATAATACGTGCTAAAGGGTATAGATATTTAGATATTGCCTATATGGTAAGTTATTAGTACTTCCTATTCTGTAGAGACCTATATTAAAATTAATAATAGATTTTATAATAGGCTTACCCCCTACTAAAATAAGAATAGGAGAGGTTGCTAACGCTATTTTAGTAATCGTTAATAGATATATAAAGTTTTTAAGGTACTTTGCTATTATAACAACAATTATAGCAGTAGAATTAGTAGACATATTTTTAAAACAGTAGCTCTTATTTAGTATATTAAGGGGTGTTGGTACCAATTTAATGGTATAAGTGAGTCGTGTCTAGGGGCACGAAATACGTGTAGTATTGTATGCTTATTTAGACGGTGGTGACTGTCGATTGTATTGAAGCAGACTACGTGGTCTATATAC